>ERZ807291.3063-NODE-3063-length-24176-cov-7.737946_pt1 | contig 24176 bp, 21 predicted proteins | sample MGYA00521257_ERZ807291 | MGnify/ENA primary metagenome ERZ807291 (study PRJEB31413, sample SAMN03169783) | marine metagenome | biome: Marine; feature: Water; material: Subsurface seawater | place: North Sea | collected 2011-04-28 | depth 1 m m ... | reverse complement strand
TATATTTTAGATTTTGAAAATAAAAATATTGGTATTTCAATTAGTGATATGCAAGATAATAAAGGTTTTAATCCAATTCATTATGCTGTACTATTTAAAAATTTAGATGCTCTAGATATACTTATTAAATATAACAAATCATTTGATGATACTGATCATGAAAATAATACAGCTTTACATTTAGCAGTCAAAACAAGAAATATTCATGTATTTGATAAAATTATTAATAAAATAAAAGATATTAATTTCCAAACAATGCAAGGTGAATCAGCTTTACATTTAGCTTGTAACTTCGATCAAAAAAAAATGGCTAAATATCTTATAGAAATAGGGGCAAATGTGAATTTACAAGATTATGAATCAGAAATTATTCCTCTTATGTATTCGATTTTACAAAATGACTATGAAACGTTTAATTTATTAATTGATAAAACAAATTTAGAAATTCAAGATATAAATGGAAATAATTGTTTACATTATTCAATTATTGAAAAAAATTATGAATTTATTGATAAATTTGTTGAAAGAAATATTAATCTTAATATTTCTAATATTTATGGAAAAACCGCTTTACATATTATTTTAGAATATTATGATAGTAATTATGATTTAATTAATAAATTTAATTTAGGTAATATCTTAAAAAAAACTGATTTAAATATTCAAGATAATAATGGTACATCATGCTTTTTATTGATATGTAAATTAGGGTTATGGAAAAAAATTATACCAATTCTTGAAAATAAAAAAATAAATATATTTTTAAAAAATAAAGAAAATGAAATACCAATTCAATTCATTGATGAAGAAAAAAATGAAATATTTTATGATATGATATCAAAATCGTATATAAATACTATACGAAATGAAAAATATAATTCATTTGAATTTAATAATAAAATTTTAACAACTTGTAAAAAAGAACTACATTTTAAACATTTTGAAAATATTAAAAATATTATAAATATTCCAAATTTTGAAAATAATTTAAAAAAAACAGATAAAGATATATGTTTTGATGTAATAAAATTTTTAATAAAAGCAAAAAAACTTGGATATCCAAAAACTTTAAAAAATTATTGCATAGATCTAAATGAATATACAGATAATATAAATTTTATAACTTATACTGGTACACCTTTAGATATTTTATTTGGATTAATTCTATTAGAAATGAAATTTGATAATATTATAACAACATTATCAAGTGACTTTATTGAAAATTTAGATTTAGAAAAGTATTATAATGATGAAAAAAATAGAACTCTTAAAAGACAAGATTTTATAAACTTCGAAATTATATGGGATGGACATAAAATATTTTACCCAACTATTTTAGAAAAGATAATACATAAATTTAAAATACATGATAAATATAAATATTTAATTATTCCTATTGGAATTGAATTAGAAAATGGAGCACATTCAAATATTTTACTTTATGATAAAGAAAAAAATGAAATTGAACGATTTGAACCAAATGGAGGATCCTATCCATTTAAATTTAATTATAATCCAAAATTATTAAATATTTTGTTAAAAGATAAATTCGCTAATATTTTTCCAAAATGTACATATATTAATCCATTTAATTTTTTACCTAAAATTGGATTTCAATTATTAGAAACTTATGATCATTATAAGACTAAAAAAATAGGTGATCCAGGAGGATTTTGTGCTGTATGGTGTGTATGGTATGTTAATATGAGGTTAAAATATAATATGTTAGATAGAATTAGATTAATAAAAAAATTAATTCAAAAAATAAAAGAGGAAAATATTCCTTTTAAAACATTAGTAAGAAATTATGCAAAAAAAGTAATTGATTTAAGAGATGAAGTTTTAGTTGAATCTAATTTAGACATAAATGATTGGTTAAATTCAAATTATGAATTGCCAGTATATGAAAATTTTATAATAAATATTAAAAAAAAAATTGTTAACTTAATTTAGGTGAAAAAAAAATACAGCATATACCACTACTGATTAAAAAAACAATATTATTTGTTACTTGAATTAATATATATAAATTATATTTATATATATTAATGAAGGTTGCATTTTTATTTTTAACAATTAGCGATATTAATTTTCCAGAAATATGGGATTATTACTTTAAAAACAATTGGGATAAAATATCTATTTATTGTCATCCAAAAAATCCCGATAATGTTAGAACACCATGGCTTAAAAAAAATATTATAAAAAATTTAAAAGAAACTAAATGGGGACATTTTACTAATGCCATAATTAATTTATTAAAAACTGCTTTAGATGATAAAGATAATATTAAATTTATTATCGTTTCTGAAAGTTGCTTGCCTATTAAATCATTTAATAAATTTTACAATATGTTATCTAATGATCCTATAAATACATCATATTTAAATTTGAGTAAAATAAATATTAAATCATTTCAACAATATCATAATAAAAATAATATAATTAAATCAAATAATTTAATTAAACACTCTGGATGGTGGTGTTTATCTAGACACCATGTAAAAAAATTAATTATTAATAAAGATGTCAATAAATTTCAAAATATTGTTGCAGGAGATGAATATATTTTATCATTAATATATCCAAGTGATAATATTAAAAATGTTGAAATAACTTATGCTAACTGGACTTTTAATTTAAATGAAATACAAGAAATATCTAATAAAATTAAATATTATTATAATTTAAAAGATACTCAAAATACTAATATTTATGATAAAAAAATTTTAAATTTACGTATAAAAAAAAGTAATTTAGGTAGCCATCCAAAAACGTATACAAAATTAAGTTCTGATGAATTAAATGAAATAAAAAAATCTACTGCATTTTTTTATAGAAAATTTTCTCCTGACAGTAACATTAACAACTTCTATAAAGAATTACTCATTGATTAATTTTATAATTACATCTTTCATTCTATTTAATTTTTTAACTAATCTACCTAATTTATCGTTATTTAATTTTATTAATTCATCTTTTAATATAATACAAATAAAATCTAATATTTTCTCTATATAAATATTACCGAATTTATCCCATTTAAAATTACTTTTAATAACTTCCAACATTTCTTTACTTAATTTTATCTTTTTCAAATCATTTTTAAATGTTATTATAAAAATTGTTATTTTTTTCTCAAATTGATCCCTTAGTACTTTATTTACACCATCTAAACTTGATAATAAACCATAGGATGGTTTATTTTTTAATTCATTAATATAATCTCTTTTGGAATTAATTTTATTATACATTAATTGTATTTGTTTTTGTCTTTCTCCTAATTCTTTTATATAACTTTCTCTTTGCTTTTTAATCATCAAATAATCAAATAAATTCATTTTTTCATTAAATTTTTTTATATCATCTTCATCTATTTCCATATCAGCTTCTATTTCTCTTTCTAAAATTACTTCTAATACTTTAATATCTAAATTTAAATTTAATTCTTTGATATAATAAATAATTTCTGATAATTTTGTAATATTGCCATAAATTTGTTTATATTGACATTCATAAACTTCACTTCCTTTTTTTGGAATAATTGGAATAAAAGTATCAAATCCATATAAATTTTTTATTTTTTTTTTTAATTTCTTAATTTCATCTTCTATCACTTTTACTTTATTAACAATATGTACATCAGGATATTCAGATGAAATTGGATAAGTAAATGTATCAAAACAAAATAGTGCTTCAATTAAGTCATTAATAATTTTTTTTTTTAATTTACTAGACATTATATATAATAATATTTTTTAGATATATCTAAAAAATATTAATAATATTTTTTAAATTTTATCAAGCAACTTTTATTAAATTTATAAATCATATAATTCTGCTCTTAACTGTTCAGTACATTTATTTAAAACTTTATAAATTTGTGTTTCTCTATCTTTATTAAATAAATACTTCATCCAGTTATTTTTTGGAATATCAGGATAATAATTATTTATAATTTGTCCTAAAGTTAATTCACATCCATCATAAATATATTTTTTATTTGTTTCTTCATAATTTTTATATAAATCTTCAACAACTTTTATAAATAATGGATATTTATCTAAAATATTATAATTTATACATATATCTTGACCTTCTTCAAATAATTTAGCATCAATTGAACAATTCTTAACACAAATATTTACATGATCAATAATTTCATTATTAACTACTTTCAAAGAATTCTCAATTGATACTATATAATCATATATTTCTTCTCCCATATTCCTCTCTACAAAAGATATTCTATCAGTACATGAAAACATACCGCCTGAATTCATTGGTTGAGGAGGTAATAATGAGTCATTTACATCCATTGTTGAAAGTTCTAATTCATAACCTTTTAGATGCAGTCTAAACCATTTTTTTAGAGCATTTTCTTTAATTTTACTTTTACTAGCTAATAAAACTTTTACCATTATAATATAATATAATTTATTATTAAAAATATAGGTAATAAATTATTTCTTACGTAAAATATTAATTAATCTTAATACATTTTTTTTATTATCATTAAATTCTATTTGATTAGAAATTTCATTAAAAATATTATCAAAATTATCTTTTTTATTAACTAATTCACTTAAACTTTTTAGTTCTGTAAAACCACCGACTTTTATATCTTTTTTTGAAGTTTCTAAAAAAACCTGTGGAAATGTATTCATTTTATTAACATCTTTAATAGCTTGTTTTTCATTTTGTGTTACTTTTTTTAAACAATAATTAATGTTATTATTATTTAAAAGTTCTTCTGCACTTTGAGAAAAATAACATCCTTCTAATGAAAATACTTTTAACTGCGTCATATATATAAAATTGATTTAAATAATTTATATATTTAATTAATTCTATATATTTTATAAGACCTAATTAAGATATAAATGAATTTTCTAAATTATAAATCAATTTATTATTATTTAGAAAATTTTAAATATAAAGAATCACAATCTATCGCATGTTTTGATCTTGATTACACATTAATTAAACCCAAATCTGGAAAAAAATTTCCTATAAATCACAATGATTGGGAAATTTTATTTGATAATGTTCCAACTTATCTTAAAGCTTTAGTTAAAAATAAATACTCTATTATTATTTTTACTAACCAAAAAGGTATAAGTAAAAACAAAATTACTATTGAGCAATTAAACGAAAAACTAAACAATATTCAAAAAAAATTAAATATCCCTATTAATTTTATAATTTCTACAACTGACGATAAATTTAGAAAGCCAATGACTGGAATGTTTGATTTCTTTCTAGAAAAATCAAACATTATTGTAGATTATAATAACTCTTTTTATGTTGGCGATGCAGCAGGTAGGATTTATAAAAAAAGAAAAGATCATTCTTCTGATGATATTAATTTTGCATATAATATTAAATTAAAATTTTTTACTCCAGAAATATTCTTTAACAAAATTGATGAAGAACATACTTCAATTAATTTAAATTTAAAATCTTATTCAAAAGATTCTTTCGAAATACCAACTGATAAAAATATAATTTTATTAGTGGGTCCACCTGCTAGCGGTAAAAGCTTTCTTAGTAAATCAAAATTTAATAATTATAAAATTATTAATCAAGATACTTTAAAATCAAAAAAGAAATGTTTAGATAAGACAATACAATATTTTAAAAAAAACCATAATGTAATTATTGATAATACAAATTCTAAAAAAGATACTAGAAAAGAATTTTTAGACTTGGCATCTAAATATAACTATAATAAATATTTAATTAATATCAACATCCCAAAAGATGTCGTAAAATATTTAAATATGTATAGAACACAAACATCAAATGTAAAACTTATACCTGATGTGGTATATAATATTTTTTATAAAAATTATGAAATTCCTACAATTGATGAAGGTAATATTATTAATTATAAAAACTATTTTATTGATTCACAATATAAATTTTAGTTATTATTATATATGGAATACGACACATATTCATACTTTTTACTTCTAAACGTTTGTGTTATATTATTTATAATATTTGTACTCTATCATAAACTTAAATATCTAGATCAAGATCGTAAATTTATTTATAAACAAATGGCTCATAAATCCTATTAATTTATAAAAATTTGAAAATATAATATCCTACTACATTTAATCTAAATAATAAATTGTACACAATGGATATTCCTGAAAGTTTCATATGCCCGATATCCCATCTATTGATGGTAGACCCAGTTATTACTAACATGGGTGTTAGTTATGAGAAATCTCATATATTAAAATGGTTGGAAAATAACAACAAATGTCCAACAACTAATCAATCACTTACAATTGATATGCTTTCTCCAAATAGAGCTTTGAAAGATTCAATTGAACAACTTACTAAAATGTTGGGTTCCCAAGTTACAACAACAAAAATTTCAAATGAAGATACATCATTGAAAATTACAAGTAAATATAATGGAAGTGAACTTTTAGTCTCTATTAATCCACCAAATGGAGTTAATAGGGACCCGGCTGAAATTTGTATCATTATTGATACATCTGGATCAATGGGAACAAATGTTTCAATTAAAGATGAGTCCGGATCATCAGAAACATTTAATATTGACATATTAGATTTAGTTAAACATGCTACTAAAACAATTATTAATGTTATGGAATCTTATGATTCTTTATCAGTTGTTGCATACAGTAGTAGTGCAGATATTATTTTAGAAAAATGTCAAATGACGATTGAAGGTAAAGATAAAGCAATAAAACTTGTTGATTCACTTTCACCAAATGGTCAAACTAACTTATGGGACGGTCTTCACAAAGGTCTTGAATGTATTTCAGATGTTGAAAATAAAAATACTACTATATTTTTATTAACAGATGGCCAACCCAATATTATTCCACCTCGTGGCCACATTCCAATGTTATCTAGATATATAGATGATCATCGGTCAATGAGTTGTAATATTAATACTTTTGCATTTGGTTATTCAGCTGATAGTTCTTTAATGGTTGATATTGCAAAAGAAGGAAACGGAAGTTTTAATTTTATTCCTGATAGTGGATTTGTTGGAACAATTTTTGTTCATTCTCTTGCAAATTTTCTAACTACCAAATTTAATTCTGTTAAATTACAAATTGAATTAGATGAATCAATAAATAAATCTGAAATTGATATCCCCCTTAAAATGAATAAAACATCGTGGGGTTTAGATATAGATCTTGGTTCAGTTCGTTATGGACAAAGTAAGGATATTATTATTCCCATAAAAAATCTTACACCTGATCAATTACGCTCAGTTAAATTTTCACTATCTTACAGAGATGTAAATAAACCTGAATTCTATCAAGTGGGATGTTCAGCAATTCAACAAGTATCTGATGATATTTTAATTAAGAGAAATTACTTTAGACAAAAGCTTGTTTCACTTATATATGAAATATTACCATCATTGTCTAAATCAGTATTACGCGAAAATACTTTAGCGATAGCTTCTAGTAAAGTACAAATACTTATTGATCTCTTATGCAATGAAACTGATGAGTATATTGTAAATCTAAAAACAGATCTAGAAGGACAAGTTTTAGAAGCATTAGATAGTATTATAGCTTTCCACAAATGGGGTAAAGATTATTTGCCATCATTATTACAAGCTCATCAATTACAGCAATGTAATAATTTCAAAGATCCGGGAGTTCAAAGATATGGAGGTAAACTATTTAATACTATTAGAGATAAGGCGGATGGCGTTTTTTGTGATTTACCACCACCACAACCAGCATCATACAAAGGTTCTTATGGAATGAGATCGTCTGGTTCAACGCCTGCTACTATGTCTGTATTTAATAATTCAAGTGGTCCTTGTTTTGATAAAAATTGCGATGTATTAATGTTTGACAATTCATTAAAGAAAGTGAAAGATATTCGCAAAAATGATGTTGTTAAAACTCCTCAAGGTCTTACAAAAGTTATATGTGTTACTAAAACTATTTGTACAAATTCAACTTCTCAAATGGTAACAGTTAGAGATAGTGGTTTAGTAGTTTCACCATATCATCCAATTAGAATATCTAATATTTGGAAGTTTCCAATTGATTGTGGTGAAATGAATACTCGTCATTGTTCAGCAATTTATAATTTTGTATTAGAAAATAATCATATTATGATTATTAATGGAATTGAATGTTGTACACTAGGACATAATTTTCAAGATAATAGTGTAATTAGTCATTTATATTATGGTACAAATGCTATAATAGATGATTTAAAAAAATCTCAAACATGGGATTATGGTATTGTAATGATTTATCCTGAAAATATTAAGAGGGATGAACATACAAAAATGGTAAATAAAATAATTTTAAATTAGGTTTTTTTATAAAAATATATTTATTCAAATAATTAATGAATAAAGGTTTAATTATTACAATTATTGTTATAATAGTTAGTTTTATTTTTTATAAATTTGTTATGATAAGTCCTGAATCTAATGAAAAAATAAATACTTTAGAAAAATATTCAAATAATTCAGAATCTGAAAAAATTAATGAAGAACTAAAAGATTCGGATAATCAAGATACTGAAGATATTCATTCTGATGATATTGAAAATTTATTTAATTTATCAGATGAACCATCAAATGAAGATTCAAATACAGGTAATATTGTTTTTTTAGATCTAGATTACAATGGCAATCGTGGTAGAGTGCTATTAAGTTTAAATAAAGATGTAGTTCCCAAAACATGTAATAATTTTTCTGTTTTATGTGAAAAAAAGGCATATGTTGGTAGTAAATTCCATAGAGTTATAAAAGATTTTATGATTCAAGGTGGTGATTTTACAAATCATGACGGTACAGGGGGTGTATCAATTTATGGAAATGTATTCCCTGATGAAAATTTTGTATTAAAACATGATAAAGGAACTATATCTATGGCTAATAGTGGTCCAGATACAAACGGTAGTCAGTTCTTTATTTCAACTGCTAAAACTGATTGGCTAGATAATAAACATGTTGTTTTTGGTAAAGTAGTTAAAGGTATGGACTTGGTTGAATTTATAGAAAATCAGAATACTGATAATAATGATAAACCATTAACTGATGTTACAATTGTTGATTGTGGATTATTATAAATTTAAAAGATATAAAAATTAATGATATATTACTAAATATTAAAAATATAAAAGATGGTGTAAGATGTTCATTATATTTTTTTATACTAAATAACAAGGAAATGAACATAAAATAGTTGTAATCGAAATAAAAAATCATATAGAATATTATTTTTTAACCATTAAATTTTAATAAAAAAAAATATATTATATGGATAATCCTAAAATACTGTTCGGAGAACCAATCGAAAAAAGTTTCTTTTATGATCTAATAATAGATAAAGATTCAAAATATATAACGGAATTTAAGAGGTATTTTAATTATTTAAAAAAAAATCATGATGACTATAAAAATGTATCTATTAAAGAGAAGGTTTCATTAGATAGGCCTTTATTTGACTATGTTTTTATTATAAATGATTGGTTAGAATTAGAATCAGATGGATTATACAATATATATATAGACAAAAATGAAAATTTATTTTTTGGATTTAAAATATCTAATCCAGTAGATGTTGATACAATAAATAAATTATGTAAAGAATGGAAGAAAAATAATCAATTTAGAAAACACTATTTTGAATGGATATCAAAATTTGATGATTCAGGAGAAGGACCTTTACTTTTTGCGCTATATTAATTTTTTAATAATTATAATAAAATAATATTATTTTATTATAATGACAAATAAAGAATTTATTCAATTTAATGAAAGAGCATATAAATTTATACGTGGATCAGCAGTTAATCATATTATTGACGCAATAGTAGAATTAGTTACAAATTCTGATGATGCATATGATAAAGGAAAAATGTCTAAAAAAAAAATAAATATAGATCTAAATTACAATGGAATATTAAAAGTAACCGATCAAGCGTTAGGATTAAATAGTGAAAATATGAAAAAATGTTTTTTACAAGTAGGTAATTATACAAGTCAAGAAAATAATAGAGGATTTTTCTCAAGAGGTGCAAAAGATATAAGTTCACTTGGAGATGTATATTTTGAGAGTATTAAAGATGATAAATATTCTAAATTATTATTAGATAAAAATGCTAAAGGAGAATTACAAATTAGTGATAAACCAGTTACAAAAGAAATAAGAAAGATGTTAGGTATATTTAAGAATGGATTATCCGTAAAAATTGAGTTAAATGAAGGAGTAACAATTCCACAACCGAAAGACATGTTAGAAATATTTTCGAGACATATATCTCTAAGAAATATATTAAATAATAAAAATTGCAATTGTTATATAACTTTTGAAAATAGTAATCAACATGAATTTAATTATAATGAATTTTCATTTAAATATTCATTCCCAAAAGGTCATGTATTATTATACTTAACATATAAATTACCATCATATCCAGATGCGGAAGCTTTTTTTACAATTTCTAAAACGGATAATCAATTATGTGATAATTCAAATATGAAATATTGTGATTGGGGATTTTTAGTAACAAGTAATAAAGTTATTCATGATATTACAACAGTTAATCCTCAATTTAAATTTAACCCTCATATGAAAACTCTATTTGGAGTTATTCATAGTGATTACATAAATAAATTATTAATTGAATATGATAAAATAGGTCCTACTAAATTAAATCCATTTCCAATTTTAGATCCATCAAGAGTTGGTGGATTAAATTATGATCATCCATTTTTAAAAGAATTAATTAAAATTCCAAATGATAGATTAGATTTAATTTTACAAGAGTTAGAAGTAGATGATGACAATGAATATGTATTTTTTAATAATGAATTAATGGATATTATAAATAAATTAAATGTTACAGGTGATAAATTTATGGAATCTAATGATCTTATGAAATTTGTTGAAAATAAAAATAGTAACTTAATAAGAGGAATAGAGTCAGATAGAGGAAAATATGTAACTGTCGAAAAAAATTTTTTACAAGATTTAAATAAAACTAAAAGAGTTAATTTAGAACCTAATTTAGATAAAAAAAAAGGTTTACCCTATCAAGACCCAATGTCAAAATTATTTGACATAATTGGTGTAGGAGATGAAGGAAATGCACCAACTGAAGAAAAAGCAGATGCAAAACTTTATAAAGAATTTGACAAGTCAATAATGAAAAATGTAGAAACAGTCGAAAAGAAAATTTTTCATTTTAATAAAGTAGAAGGTAAGGATAATGAAAAGACAGAAAATGAATTTGAGTCACAAAATTATCAGCATCTAAAGAAAGATAATATGTTTATTATTAAATTTATTCAATCAACACAAAATAGAAAATATGAAATTTATCAATCAGGACAGAAAATTGTTTTAAAAATTAATGTCAATTTTCCGATATTAAAAAAATATTTTAATGCAGAATCTGAATTTAGTAATACTTTTGAAACTAGTAAAATTGAAGCTGTTATGTTATTACATGAAATTTTAACTGAAGCATTAACTAGAGTACAATTAATTAGTTATATTAATAGAGATTTTATTAAAATCAATGATGCTTCATCCTCTATTAATTTTCAAGAATTATTTAAAAACTATGATTCATATAAGAATAATATAGATATATCAATTGATAAAGTAATACAGAATATTGTTAATAAAGAAAGAAGTAAAATAAAAAAATTAATTAAATTTAGTGATGGAAATGAATCATTAGACGATTCAATTAATGAAAATGAAAATGAAAATGAAAATGAAACATTCGAGAGTGCATTAAATAATATGAAAAATATTGAAATAACAAAAAATGAATTGAATGATATTGGATTTGAAGAAAGTAAATTAATCAAGTCAGATAATATAAGTAAAAATAACATTGATAATTTTTTATTAGAAGATAAAGCCGATAAACTATCTAAAGATAATAATAAAATTATAAAAGAAAATAGTTTTTTAAAAAAAGAAAATGAAGAGTTAAAACAAGATATAATGGAATTAAAAGAAATTTTAATGGAAGATATTGAAAATAAAGTAATTAAAAGATTCCGTCGTATTGAAAAATTTATTAATTATAATTTTAAACAATCAGAATCTGGTATAGATTTTATTAATTTCTATAAAATTAATAAATATCATGTATCTTCTGCCTTAAAAATTAATTTAGATAAATATAATTTAGATAAATATGATTATGATAATTTAAAAAATAATAATAATCAATCTGTTTTATTTTATGGAGTTTATAGACAATTTGATATAGATTTAATAAAAAATCATAAAGGACCAAAATTTGTATATTGGGATGATAATGATGCAAATATTAATTATGAAAATAGAAGAAATACTTTAATTGAAATAAGTAAATTAGCTGATGTAAATATTTGTAATACAATGATTGTTGAAAAATATTTACAAATAATAAATATAAAATACAAAAAAATTAAAATTTAATTCAATTTACCATAAAATGATAAATTTATTATTTTACTGTAAAAATAATTTACTAAATTTTGCTTCATAGTACATACATCACATAAAACAAACGATACAACTATTCTTTTTTCATTTGCTTTTATATTTTTTATCATATGTTCAATTTTACTACCTTTAAAAATTAATAATGAATTTGACTCTGTATCTATTGAATATTCCTTATTATTCTTCTTATGCTTGAATGTCGCATGTGATTTCCCATTATTAAAACCATCATTTACAATTGTATATATACATGTCCACTTTGTACCTTCATACATATCATTATCTTTATGCCATGCTATACCATCTCCTTTATCTTCATAAAATAATATACTTAAATGACTTGGATCTGTTCTAGGAATAATTTGTAGATTCATTCCTGTTTTTTTTTTTATAATATTTAATGTTCTCGCATCTCTAAAAATATCTATAATATCTTCATATTCTGTATCAAACATTTGATGATGTGAAATAGATGAACCATTTCTAATATAAGTATTCATTCGATGTTTTTCTTCTTTATTTTCAAAAACTATTTTTTTAATTTTATTTTTTAATTTATTAGGATAAAAATTTTTAAAATAATAGATATCGCGTGAATGAGGTTCAATTAATTTATGCGTTATATCTGTTTCTAAATATTTTAAAATAATAGTTATAATTAAAACAATTAATAGAAATATATTCATATATCTAACTTAGATATTTTATACCATTTATCTATTTTTATATTTTTATTATTATGACTGATGATATTATAAATGCAAAAAATTTACTAAATAATAATAATAGACAAAATTATACTATCCCTTCTAACAATTTATATCCACACCAATGGAGTTGGGATAGTGCATGGATAATATATGGATATTGTATTACTAAAGAATTTGAAAAAGCCGAAAACGAAATGTATTCGTTATTTAATTATCAATGGTTAAATGGATTAGTGCCATCTATCGTTTTCCATAATTTAGAAAATAATACATATTTTCCAGGACCGGCTATTTGGGAACTCGATGTAACTGCTAACCATTTAACTAAAAATATTACTACGACAGGTATTGTTCAACCTCCATTACATGCTTCAGCATGTCTAAAATTATTTGAATATTCTAATAATAAAGATTTTCTAATTAAAATTTATCCTAAATTATTAAAATGGCATAAATACCTTTATAATGAAAGAGACATACATGATGAAGGTCTTGTCTACATTAGACATCCTTGGGAATCTGGAATGGATAATAGTCCAATTTGGGATGAGTCATTAAATAGAATTAAAATATCTGAATCTGAATATAAATATTCAAAGTTAAGGACTGATAATAAAAAAGTTAATGCTGAAGAAAGACCAACAGATATAACATATGAAAGATATTTAAATTTAATTGAATTGTTTAAAGAATGTAAATTTAATGAACAATTAATTTATAAAAAATCTGAATTTATAATTCAAGACGTATTATTCAATTCATTATTATTAAATTCAAATTATGCATTATTAGAAATTGCAAAAATTTTAGATTATAAAAATGATATTTTATTAATTAATCATTGGATAAATAAAACAAAATTATCATTTGAAAATAAGTTTTTTAAAAATGATTTTTATTATGATTTTGATTTAAAAGAAAATAAATTAATTGAAATTAAAACAATTAGTGGATTATCATCTATTTTAGTGTGTAATAAATATGAAACTATAAAAAAAACTTTAGAAAATAATTTTATAGATATACAATCAAATAATTATAATATATCTTCATTGGATCGAAAACATAATTCTTATAATTCAATAAACTATTGGAGAGGTCCTATGTGGATTAATTTATCGTGGTTAATTATAAATGGACTAGAAAAATATAACTATTTAGATCTTTCTAATAAAATTAAGGAAAACTGTATAAAAAAAATTAAAGAAATTGGATATTACGAATATTTTGATTCGAATGATACAGAAAATAAATTAACTGCTGGTTGTGGAGATAATAGCTTCAGTTGGACTGCAGCTATACTTATATGTATGTTGTCCGATATTCAACTCTAAACACTTAATTAAATTATTTTCATAATATACATTTAAATTATTTGAACAACAATTTGGAAATTTTATATTTGATGGCCTATCTCCTAAATTAGATTTAGTAATAAATTTATATAATGCAAATAACACTCCAGAATGCGTAACTACTAACACATTTTTGAATTTATTTTTTACTATTAAATTCAAAAACTGTTTTATTCGATCTATTACATTATCAATCGTTTCAGCATCTTCAATTAATGTATTTTCGTCATATTTCCATTTTTTATACATTTCTGGATATTTCTCAAAAATATCCTCTTCAGTTAATCCTTCAAATTTACCATATCCTCTTTCAATTATCATATCATTAACTTCTATTTTTGGAGTTTTACTTAAATTTCCAGTAATAATTTTTAATGTTTCTCTCGCCCGAATCAATGAACTTGAAAATGCAATATCATAATCTAAATTATCTATTTTACAATCATAAGCTTGGTTTATACCTTCTTGAGTTAATTTAATATCTGACGATCCTTGTATCTTCCCTAATACATTATATGATGTCTGTCCATGTCGAATTAAATTTACTGTTATTTTATTCATTTATTATTAAATTTAATAATAATAAATAATATATGTTTATATTACTTATTATTATTTAGTTAGTAGACGATGTTTGAATACCATTATCAATACACGTTCTCAAATTTATCATACATGGTAAAATATGTTCTTTAATTTCTACATATTTAAAGTTATCATTTGTAATTGATTCCCCAGCACAATTACAATGTAATAGGTCTTCTGATCTGGATTTTACAAATGAACTATTTTCTTTCATCAAATTTTTAATTAAAATAGAACTATTAATTTTATCTCCTTCAATATGACGCCTTAAAATAGTTTGCATAATTGCTGAACTCATTTTTGAAAGTGAATTAATTGGCTGATGTCTATGTACTCTTTCAATTAAATTACTTTGAGCTATACAATCCAATCCAAACTTCTCTAGAATTTCAATCAATGATTGTACTTCAACGCCATATCCTGATGTATACTCAATGTTCTCTAATACACTTCTAAAGCCACCATATTCACCACCTAATGGTTGAATAAATCCACTTAATTCTGGATAAAGAATATTTAATAGCGGTCTAGCACATAATTCTGTAACACGACCACCTTCATTTGACTTCATTCCTTCAGATGCAATATATGGTCTTTTGTAATACCCCTTTACAAATTTAATGCTATCATTAATTAGAATCGGTCCTAAAATACCAGTTACAAATCTTTCATCAAAGTTTTTAATATCACTATCAATATAAATGACAATGTCACTCTTTGTAACATATAAAGCCTTCCATAAAGCTTCACCTTTACCATTATAGTTACATACTTCACTTAAAATTTTAGATTGTTCATAAAATTTTACGTTATCACCAAATAATGTGCAAATTTCTTTTGTTTTATCCTTTGAGCCCCCATCAATAACAATCATTTCATCAACAATGTTATTTTCTTTAATCAATTTATTAGTTAAACAACCTAATACATTACCAACTGTTTCTTCTTCTTCTAAAGTTGGAATTACAACAGCAACACTATAACCTTTCTCAGCTTTTAATTTTGCTAAATTCTCTAAATCTCTAAATTGTTCCAATTGAAATGTATTTGTATCCAACCATTTTTCAACCCTACTCAAAGTATTCATTATATTTATTGATAAATATATATCTAAATACCTTTATAATACTTTAAGTTATATATCATTTTTATATTCCAAAAACTAAAAAGTTAATTTATAAGTATTACGAAAAAGATTTTAAATATTTCTGTTACAAATAATCATCTATTTCCTTTCTAATATTGTATAAATTATCGTTCGATTCAATATAGATTCTTAAAACATTTTCAGTACCTGAAGGTCTAATAAATGTAAAACAATTATATTTATTCATTATATCATCAAGTTTATCTTGTAATATCTTTGGTTCTATTAATCTATCACCATTTTTATTTGTTTTATATATTGACCTATCTTTTACATTTTTTTTATACAAAATATTATTATTCTTTATAACTAAATTAAACCAATCTTTATAATCTATTTTTAACTCTTTTAAAAAATATAATACACAAAATATTCCGCTTATTCCATCACCAACTATTTTATTATTTAAATTATCTATTTTTATAAAATCAACATCATTTCGCAAATCATTATTATTTACTAATAATGTACCGTGTCCATTTGATTCGAAATATACCGATACGTCATATTCAAGTGCTTTATGATGTAAATTTTTAACTCCTGTTGCTGTACATTCAATACTAATATTAGAATTTGAACTTTTAATATAATTAATTATAGCTTTATTTGTGTAAGGAGTATGAATATATCCAAATGAATACTTCTTTTTAAATTTTTTTAATAGTTTTGATATCATTTTTACATATAAAATTGCTATATAGTCACCATCTAATATATTAAGTTTATCATCATAATAATAAAATATAAATCTATCAGCATCTCCATCTAATGAACAACTTAATTTATTATAAATAAAATTAGAAGGTAGTCTATTATTTGATATTATATAATCAGTTCCTGCCTCGTGATTTAGTAAATTAAAAGTACTAGTACAAGTATTTATTAATTTATATGATAATTTATTTAAAATTTTTATCTTATCCAATGGATAATATCCTATCCCATTTGCACAATCAATAACTAAATTACTAAAATCTAATTTAAATTTATTTATATTTTGATATTTATCTATATAATCATTCAAATTTATTGATTTATTATATACTAAATAGTGATGTTGTGGAGTTGTTACTTTCCCTAAATCTATTATATTTATTATTTTCGAAATTGATCTTATACCATCTATTATTTTATTTTTAATAATATTACTACTACTTCTTGTATCATTCCCAATATATATATTTTTAGGTGAAATAAATTCAAATGTTTTATTTAATTTAATTAAATTATTTATATAATCTTCAATTATTTTCTCTTCATTTTCTTTAATTAAACAACCATTATTATCTACTATTTTTACTCCATTATCTTTAAATTCATTATGTGATGCAGTTATCATTATTCCATAATTTTTATTTTGTGAGATTGATAAATTACCTAAAACTTCTCCAATTTTATAGGATATATTTATTATATTCTCTGCTTTATCTCTAAAACCTGATGTACCATATTTCATTTATATTATAAATATAATTTTTTTTATATATATAAAAAAAATTATTTAAATCTTAGAAAATTTACATTTTCCGATGTTTTTTAGATTTAGAACAGATATCATCTTCACTAAATAACATCCTTTTTTTAGTGTTAATTTCACTTAAAAGATCAATCAAAACTAGCAGTTCTGAAATAGAAATTATTTCATCTAGGCGTGGATTCAATAATTTATGCAAAATTGTCAAAATTAATCTTTCACTATTTGACATTTTTTTATTTGTAACTAACTCTTCCGATAAACTTCTAAAGTCAGTTAAAATTTTTACTTTCTCTTCAGGAGTAAATTTCTTACCTGTTAAATATGGATCCCATAATTCTTCTCCCGTAATTATCATGTACAATATAACTCCAAGTACAAACAAATCTTTTTTAAAAAGACGATCATATTTATCCTGATTTGACATAATTTCTTCTTTTCCATAGGTGCCAAATATATCTGGATGAATAAGGTATTGTCTAACATTTTGGTAATCTTGTGGCTTCCAAGTTGTTATTTTGTTATCCATATAAATTTCGGCTTGTCCAAAATCAATTAGTATTATTCTTTTCAATTTACCTTCATCATCTTTCTCAACCATAAAATTTTCCAATGAAAAGTCTCCAAAATAAATTTTTTGTTCATATAAAACTGGAAGAATTTCTCGAATACATTTAAGATAAATTCTGGCAATCTCCAATCTCTTACTTGGATTGTCTAATAAATATGTAAATAGATCACCACCTTCTAAATACTTCTGTGTAATAACAGGAGTTCCCGTATTTGTTTTATACCATTTAGGTATGTTTATATACGGTGAACTTACTCCATTCAAATGTTCAGAAATGTTAATTTCTCTATTTAAAGATCTTATTATACTCTCTCCAACAGGTGTAAATTTACTTGTTTTCTTAAAAGAACCATCCTGGGCTTTCCAGTATACCATGTAGCCATGAGATGGTAGAATTTGTTCTACGCAATCACAATCATTTAATATATCTAGCTCAGTAGGAATAACTAACGTTAAGTTTTTCAACATAATATATGATTATTATTATCAATATATATTAATAAATTGTTAATATATAAATTTATTTTTCAATTTTTTTTAATTTTCTAATTTTTCTAATATACATAGTTTGACTCGTGTAATGATTTACCTAAATCTTTCTCGTTTGTATATTTACCTAATGTAGCTAATCCATTTGCTTTCGCTCGCACTTTTAACATATTTTGAGCCGCTTCAATATTATTATCATATCCTTTCCATGTATCTAATACTGACGCTTGTAAGGCTCTTCCATATGAAAATGTAAGATACCATGGTTTTTTACCATCTGTTTTATTAATCTCATTAAGAGCCATACTTGCTTCAACTTCTGACATCCCCCCAGATAAAAATACTACACCTGGCATACTTGCTGGGACTGTTTGTTGCAATGCTTTCATTGTTAATTCTCCAATTTTTTTACAATCCATTAATTCACCGGATGAAACACCTGGCCTTACCATATTTGGTTTTAATAAAGTACATTCTAAATCCACATTATGTCTTAATAATTCTCTATAAACACAACTTAGCACTTTGACTGCGACTTCATATGCTATCTCAATTGAATGATTTCCATCCATTAAAACTTCTGGTTCAACTATAGGTACTAAACCATTATTTTGACAAATTGACGCATATCTAGCAAGTGTTACTGCATTTTCATGAATTGATAAATCGGAAGGTAGATTATTTTCTACATCTATTTTTAATACTGCTCTCCATTTTGCGAATCTAGCACCTGCATCATAATATTTTTTACATCTAATATCTAAATCATCCATACCCTGTGTTACAGTTTCCCCATTTGTCCCATATAAAGGCTTAACTCCCTTATCAACTTTAATACCAACAACAATATCATTATCTAAAAGAGGTTGTATTAAAAGAGAACCATCTGATTTTTTATCTAATAATGTTTCTTCATAAGTAATTACTCCACTAATATGTTTATTTAATTCAGAAGTTGTAAATAATAAATCTCTATATTTTAATCTGTTCTCATGACTATTTTCTACATTTATACTAGAAAATCTTTTTCCAATTGTTCCCGTACTTTCATCCGCTGCTAAAATACCCTTTCCTGGTGTACATATTTTCATTACTGTTTCTAATAGTTCTTTTTTATTCATATATAATTATTATAATTTAAAAATTATATACCTTAAAATTTTCTATTCTTATTATTATACATGTAAATTCCTAAAAATATTATTCCTAAAATTACTAAATCCATCGAAATTCCACTACCTGTATCAGTACTTTGATCCGCATATTGATCATTTACAATTAATTCATCGCTAACAGTGTCATTTGTTGTGTCATTATTTGTATTTGCAGTATTACTAATAACAATACCACCTGGATTTCCTGTTGTATTATTTACAACCTTAATAGAATTATCTTCATTATTTGTATTTTTATTTTGTTTCATATTTTCTATACCACTCATATTCATATTCATATCCATATTCATCGCTATATATATATATATATATAAATATTAAAATATCATCTTTCAAATTCAATAATTAATTATTTATTTTTTGGATAGCGTACTATATATATTATTTTAATAAAATAATAAGCCATTAGAATACATTATAAAAACAATATACATTCTTTAAGTAAAAAAAAATGAAATTTTTATTTACTTAAATATTTAAATTTTATTAGTTATAATATGGATTTTAATAAACTAAATATATCAACAAATGTACAAAATGTAGAAAAAGTCAGTTCTTTTGGTAATATTGATATTTATGTAAAACAAAGAAATGGTAGAAAATATATAACTACAATTCATGGTTTAGATACTGATAAAGAAAATTTAAAAGTATACTCAAAAGATTTAAGGAAATTATTAGGTTGTTCTTGTAGTATTAGTAATGAAGATGATGATATTTTTTTAAAATTATCAACTAAAGATACAAATCAAATTATTAATTATTTAAGAGAAAAATTAAATTTAAAATTAGAAAATATAACAATTCACGGAGGTTAAAATTCCCATGATTTTTTTTTCCAACATTGTTTACACCATAATTGATCAAGGGCATGAAACGAACCTTGTGTTTTTGTATTAACATACAAATTACATTTGTAACATCTATATTCTATAACTCTATCATCAAATAATGATTTTTTAATAGCTAAATCATTATGTGATACAATATTATTAAATTTTACGTTGCTTTCAGATCTTTTCATTAAATATATAATAGGAGGACTTGTGTTTTTATTCAATTCATTATATGTATCTTCAACATCTTTTTGATATTCTGTATCATTATATATATTAGTACAATATAATGTATTTAATATAGAATACGTTATAAAATTACATGTTAAAAATTTAGATAAATTACTTATCATTGATAAATAATAATTATGCTTAAATAAATATATCATATATATATTATATATATAATTCAATTTTAAATAAAATAATAATATTATTATCCTATTTAAAATTCATATTTTGTTGTTAAAATAGTTTAAACAAACTATTCATTTCCATTCTGTTTTAAAACATTCTGAACAAACAATTTTGTCATTTTTATGCATTGAGCAATTTGTCAATCTCATGTCAACTTTATTTTTACAACGCTGACACTTGTACGAAATTAAAGGTGCAAGTATACTCAACTGTGGAAGACTTGTTGAGTGAGTAAAACATTTACCTGCATAAAACTTATCATCAGTATAGAATATTTGAGAAAGATTCGAAACACTCGTTGTCTTTTTACCCAAATTTGGTTGTATTTCTGGTGATGGTAGAAATTTAGGTTTTGCTGTTGGTTGTTGAGAAGACGTGGTATAATATGGCTTTACTTTTGTTTTCTGATTTGGACGTGGTAAATTAGTGTTTTGGACCACATAGTTCTTGCGAACATTATGATTAATACCACTTCTAAGATTGTATTTGTGACTTCTGTAACTTTTAAAGATATTCATAATAATAAAAATCGTAAAAATAAATCCAGAAAGTAATGTGAAATTATCTAAAACTAGCATCATTTCATGGATATTTATTTAATATAAGTATTTAAAATAAATATATTTTCAATTTTTTTTACCACAGTTGAACAGGATTTTTTCTATACATTGAATCACCTTCTTTAATATTAAATGTTTCATGAAATTCAGGTATATTTGCTAATGTGCCATTTATACGCCATTCATTTGGTGAATGAGGATCAGTTATAATTCTTCTATCAGCTTCTTCTGGTCTAACATTTGATTTCCATACATTGGCCCATGAAATAAAAAATCTTTCAAATGGAGTAAAACCTGCAATCTTTTTATTATCATCTAATTGTTTTTTTAATGCATGATATGCAATTTTTACTCCCCCATGATCTGCTAAATTTTCACCTAAGGTTAATTCACCATTTACATTTTTCCCATTTACTGTAAAACTACCATATTCATCTATATAATATTTAGCCTTTACATCAAATAGCTTTTTATCTTCTTCTGTCCACCAGTTATTTAAATTACCTTCATGATCAAACTTACTACCTTGATCATCATATGAATGGGTCATTTCATGCCCAATAACTGTTCCAATTGCACCATAATTAATAGCATCATCTGCTTCAGGGTTAAAAAATGGTTTTTGTAAAATACCTGCTGGAAATACTATCTCATTTTTTAATGGATGAAAGTATGCATTAATTGTGTGAGGATCCATTTCCCATCTATTTTTATCAGTTGGTTTATATAATCTATCCATTTCATATTCAAACTCAAACACTTGCACTTTTAGAAGTAGATCTATTAAATTATCATTTTCTGTAAATACTAATTCGTTATAATCACGCCACTTATCTGGATATCCAATTTTAGCTTTGAATACTTTATTTTTATTTAATGCTTTTTCTTTTGTTTCTTGGCTCATCCAAGAAATTTCATTTTTAATTCTATGTTCTAGTTCATCTTGTAAATTTTTTACCATTTTTACCATTTTTTCTTTAGATGATTGTGGAAAATGCTTTTCTACATATTTCTTACCTAGTAATTCACCTAAATTACTATTAACTACACCAACACCGCGTTCCCATCTAGGTTTTGCTTCTTTTTGTCCAGATAAAATTTTACTATAAAAATTAAACTTATTTTGAAAAAATCTATCGCTCATATAATTTGAAAAATTTGATATGATTTTAACTTTTAAATAATCTTTCCAAGTTTCTAAATCACATGTATTCCAAAAATCATACAATTTCTCATAAAATGTTGGATTTTCAACAATTAAATATGGTAATTCTCTTATTATTAACTTTGCAAAATATGAGTCCCAATCCAAATTACATATTTCTTTTAATTCATTGACTGTCATTTTATTATAGATCCGATGAGGATCTCTTTTCTCAACTCTAGTTAATGTCACTTCTGCTAATTTATTTTCTAATTTAATAACATGATTTAATCTTTTACCTTGCATGTGGTATAATTCCCATGTATTCTCTAAATATTCTAAATATTCCTTTCTAATTTCTTTTTTATCATCATCAAAATAATAATCTCTATCTGGTAAACCTAAACCACCTGAATATAAATATGGTACTACTTTTGTACTATTTTTTGCATCTTCACTTGCAAAAAATCCAAAAATAGAAACTAACCCTAACTTATTATATTCACCTAATAACTTCCATAACTCCGCCTTATTATCACAATTAGATATTCTTTTAATATATACATCTATACATGATGAATCTAATTCCTCTAATTTATTAGTATTCATAAATTCATCATATATTCTTTTTAATTTTAAAAAATCACAGTCATTATTATCCACCTCCCCAATTATTGACTTTAATCTTTTTAAATTTTCCTCATGCAACTCCTCAAATGAACCCCATTTAGAATATTTTTTAGGTATAGGATTATTTATCATCCAATTACCATTCACATATTTATTAAAATCGTCATTTGGTCTAACTGTGTTATCAAAATTATCTAAATTTAATACTTTTTCCATATATATAAATAATATTATATATATTCTTAAACTATTTAACCTAATAATTTATTTATTGTAATTACTACACTTCCATGACTTTGGGCAAGAGTTTTTAATATTAATTCTTCATCTTCAAAACCCATATTTTTTACTTCTTCTAATTCATTTGGATATTTATTTCTTAATTCATCTACATTAACTTCTAATACAGGAGTTTCATTTGATTCACTACTATTTTGTGGCAAATCACTTTGTGGAGAAGCACTTTGTGGCAAATCACTTTGTGGAGAAGCACTTTGTGGAGAAGCATTTTGTGGAGAAGCACTTTGCAGTGAAGCACTTTGTATATTTGGTAAATGTACTGATTGCATCATTTGATTTAACATATTCATATCAAAAT
>ERZ807291.3060-NODE-3060-length-24194-cov-6.844774_pt1 | contig 24194 bp, 19 predicted proteins | sample MGYA00521257_ERZ807291 | MGnify/ENA primary metagenome ERZ807291 (study PRJEB31413, sample SAMN03169783) | marine metagenome | biome: Marine; feature: Water; material: Subsurface seawater | place: North Sea | collected 2011-04-28 | depth 1 m m ... | reverse complement strand
AGGAGTAGTTGGAACCATCGTATATTACTTATTAGGATGGTTAGTCTATGGAATTATATTCCCGGACCTAGCAGGAGGCGAAGAAAATCCTTTATTTATTTTATTAGGCTGCCTGTTTTATGCTTTTATTTTTGCAGTATTGCTTAGCCGCTGGACAAATATCAGCAAATTCAGTTCTGGCTTTAAGGCTGGACTAATTTTGGGTATACTGTATGCCATGAGTTATTATTTCTTTAAAATCAGTGCAGGAGGACATTTTGACATCCTGCCTTTCCTAAAAGAAATTATTATCGGCGGGTTAATGACAGGGGTTACTTCAGGTGCTATTGCCCTTGTTATTGGCAAAACATCCTAATTTAAGGTTTATGCCAATAATGGAGGCTGTCTAAAATATGACTTTTTAGACAGCCTCTATATTTTATTCTACTTTCTTTTTGCGTTCATACAAACAGCACATAGGTAAATTTTCATACACTTCGTCTGGTGCAGTGGCAAGGGGGGTGTCGTGTCCTGCATTAGCAATCGAGGCATGAATATCTTCAATGCTTACCTTGTTAGCGTCGTATAAAACTTGAAACTGATGAGAGGGAATATCCCAAGTCGCAGTTTTAACACCCTTTATACCAAAGGCTGTTTTCTCGATCCGGGCTTTACACATTCCACAAACTCCATCTACCTCAAAAATTGTTTTTTGAAGATCTTTTTTCTGTGCCATCAGTAGAAAAGGGGCTATGGCAAATAGAAACACAATAATCTTTTTCATATTCATTAATTTAAATTAAAACGTAATCCTGCATAAACCATGCTCCCAAAAACAGGTGCATAGACCAAACTAGCATCAAAATCTCTGCCAAAAGGTTGGTCCACATTAATCACAGGGTTTAGTTGTTTTTCATTGGTTAGGTTTTCGCTCCCCAAATATACTTCAAAGCGGGGAGAAAAAACACGGGTAATTTGCGCATTCCACAAGCCATAGGCATTGGAATTAGAATTCACCCCATCCCTTGGGTTGCTTGGCAATCGCTGTTCACCTACAAAATGATAGGTCAAATCGGCGCGCCATCCATTGCCCTCTGGAGTAACATTATTGTATTCTCCGTTTGCAAAAAAGCGATGTTCCGGCTGTAAAGGTTTTTGCTTAAGACCATCCAAGTAGTCCGTTTTAACCTGATAGTTTTTATAGGCAAAACGAAATGATGTGTGTTTAAAAGGGGCATAGTCCACTTCTAATTGAAAGCTGTTTGCATAACTCTTCCCCTCTAAATTATAGAAGCGAATATAGCGGGCTGTTTCCCAATCGACAACAACCTGATCCTGGAATTGCGTTCTGTAATAGTCAAGGGTTAGGTCGCCCTGCTTATTGAACAAGGTATAGCCTTGACGAAAGCTTAGCCCATAGTTCCATGCTTTTTCTGGTCGTAAACCATAGATACTCCCTTCATTGGATTGTACTTGAATGGTTCTATTTGTCGCAAACAAGGTCTGATTTTCAGCAAAAATATTTGCAGCTTTTCTTCCCTGACCAAATGAAAATCGGAGGGCAGAACGCTCCCAAGGGGTATAGCGTGCATGAAATCGAGGAGTTAAAAAGGTGCCCAAATTGTTGTGCCGATCAATGCGAATTCCAGCAACAAGATTCCATTTTTCCAGGCTGTCGTAGGTGTATTCAAAGAAAGCACCAACCACCTGATCGGTTCGTTGATACAAGCCACCATCAACTACTTCTTCATAGCGATCCCAAGCAATGTTTATTCCGGTTTTGAATTTATTTTTCGTATTTCCCAGTATAGAATTGAACAGCAAATTTCCGAAAAAACTATCGTGCTTAATGTCGTATTGGCGAAGACCATAATACGCATTTTGATCATGAGAATTAAAGGCCGCTTGAAAGCCAAAACTCTGATACGTTAAAAGAGGAAATACATAGCCTATTTTAAGAGAAGCATCAAAACGTTTGGTATCGATTTGACTCCCCCACTCCTTTGTCAATCCGCGGTCTGTTTTTTGATCAAAGTCGATTGAGCCCGTTTGTTTTTGATCATCTAAGAAACGAAAACTGGCAAAGCTAACCCAGCCTTTTGTTGCATTGGTATATTGCCAACGGTTAAAAAGATTCACTTGCCTGGTGAGGGGCAAATCCAAAAAACCATCCTTATTCCTATCTGTAGAAAGTGTGCGCTGATTTCCGTGAACATATAGACCCGTACTCCACTTGTCTGACACTTCGGTGTTCCAATGTAGATTGGCTTCTTGTCTTCCATTTATAGAAGAAAATAAATTTACAAACAAGGGAGCATCAGAAAAAGGTTTTTGTAATTCAGTATTTATTTGTCCAGCGATACTCTCAAAACCATTGGTCACAGATCCTGCTCCCTTAGTGATCTGAATGCTTTCAATCCAGGTTCCTGGCGTGTAAGTGAGTCCATAAATTTGAGAGGCCCCACGCACCGATGGGATGTTTTCCTCTGTAATTAATAGATAGGGGCTCGACAAGCCCAGCATGCGAATTTGCTTGGTTCCTGTTAACGCATCTGAAAAATTCACATCGATCGAGGGGTTGGTTTCAAAACTTTCCGACAAATTACAACAGGCTGCTTTCAATAACTCGGCACTGTTGACTTGAATTAGGTTTTGAGCTTCGAAATAGGATTTCTGAATGGCTTTTCGCCGCTGAGTCAACTCAACCTCATCTAAGCTCTCGCCTGTAGCCTCTTTCATGAAATGGATGATTTTTTTATCAGAATCCACCGTGAGAGTATCTGTTCTAAAACCGAGGTATTTGAAAACCAATTGATTGGTCGAAATCTCCCGAGCTAGGCTAAACTTTCCATCTTGGTCGGACACCGTCCCCTTGGACGAATTCAACCAATATATATTGACCCCTTCTAAGGGATAGGTTTCATTGTTTTCTTGAAACAGCAGCTGACCCTCTACCTGCTCTTGGGCAAGCATAGGGAAAGTAAAAAGTAAGAGTAGAAATATAAGTATTGTTTTCATTATTATTTTTCGTTAAAACATTTGTAAGTACAGTTTGTGTCCCATTGGGGGCGAAAGGAACTGTTGTTTTAAGCGTAAAAAATAAAGGCACAATTGATTTTGTAGTGGGGTATTTTAGGGGGAGGATAAGTAGTGTCGTTTATGGAAGGCGTAAAATCGATGATTTCGACTTGTTGCTCAAATGAATTTCTTTGATTGGTTCTTGCGTAAAAAAGTGTTTTTTGTCCTTCAACCTTGGTTTGATCGGTATCATTCTGGGCAATAATCACATCATCGTCACAACAACTTTTCTGAATTAATTGGTCAGAATCACACAGAGATAGATCGACTTTTTCCATCCCACAACCTCGGGCATCAAAAGCCCAGGAGATTTCTGCAATGTGCTTTCCACAATAATGCACGTTGAATGCAACTCCAATTTTACTTTGTAAAAAGAAGAGCAATAGGATCAAAATACGCAACTGCTTCATTGTCATAAATTTCAATACAAAGTTACCAAAAATATACTTACCAAAAGCATGCCACAATTGTTTCAAAATCAACAGCAAGGGTTAAGAATTCTGTTTTAATTTATTCCCTTACAAAAAAACAGTATTTAGCAGCTGTTTTTCCTATTTTTGAAAAAAAATCAACGTGACCAACTATTCCCTTCTTTTGCAAGAAGCCAAAGCCCTCCTTTTGAGTCCGGCTTCGGACACGGATTCAATATTGACAAAAATTTGTGTTTTGTTACAAACAACCGTAAAACACTACGATTGGGTAGGATTTTACTTTGCCAAGCACGAAGAGAAAACACTTCACTTAAAAGCATATGCTGGAATTTCTACCGACCACACCGTCATCCCATTTGGGAAAGGAATTTGCGGACAAGTCGCTATTTCAAATAAAAATTTTGTGGTTGACGACGTCTCTGCACAAGACAATTATGTTGCTTGCGACATACATGTCAAATCAGAAATTGTTATTCCACTTTTTGTCAAAGACAAAAATATTGGTCAAATCGATATAGACTCGAATATTATAAATGCATTCACTGAACAAGACAGCCGTTTTTTAGAACAACTCAATGCGGCTATTGCCGATACTCTTTTTTAATCTATTTTTTTATGAATTCTACACGCAAAATCACTTCAGCTCTTATTTCTGTTTTTGACAAAGAAGGCTTAGGGCCCATCATTCAAGAACTCGATAAACAAGGGGTTACTTTATATTCAACGGGAGGAACTGAACAATTTATTCGCGAAATGGATATAGCTGTTGTTGCTGTTGAAGACATTACTTCCTATCCCTCTATTTTGGGAGGTCGCGTAAAAACCTTACATCCAAAAATATTTGGGGGAATTCTAAACCGTCAAAATGTTGCCTCTGACCAAGAAGAACTCGACCAATATGATATCCCACAATTGGACCTAGTGATTGTTGACTTATATCCTTTTGAACACACAGTAGCCTCTGGAGCTGCGGAACAAGACATTATTGAAAAAATTGACATCGGTGGAATTTCCTTGATACGTGCTGCTGCCAAGAACTTTGCAGACGTACTTTGTGTCTCAGATAAGAATGATTATCAAGAAGTGCTCGATCTACTCATCGCAACGGGGGGGACCCCCTCAAGAGAAGATAGAAAACGTTTTGCTACCAAGGCTTTTCAAGTTTCTTCACATTATGACGCTGCTATTTTCAACTATTTCAACAGCGATACTCGGGCCTCCACTGCGTTAAAAATAAGTCAGCAACAAGCTAAAGCTTTGCGCTATGGCGAAAATCCGCATCAAGAAGGAACCTTCTACGGACCATTGGGTGATTTATTGGAGCAAGTACACGGGAAAGAAGTTTCTTACAACAACCTATTGGACATTGATGCTGCCGTGAACCTTATGCTTGAATTTTATGATGGAAAACCCACCTTTGCCATCTTGAAACACAACAATGCCTGTGGGTTTGCCTCACGCGAGAATCTAGAAAACGCCTATGAAGATGCCTTGGCTGGAGATCCTGTTTCTGCTTTTGGTGGGGTATTAATTACCAACAGAGAAATTGACCTTGCCACTGCCGAAAAAATCAATGAACTCTTCTGTGAAGTAGTAATTGCACCCTCTTTTGCTAAAGAAGCTTTCGCTATTTTGACCAGCAAAAAAAATCGCATTCTTCTCATCCAAAAATCGACTGAATTGGAAGGAAAAACAATTCGCAGCTGTCTGAACGGCTATTTGGTGCAAGACCGTGATAGCGTTACCGACTCCAAAGAAATCCTGTCAACAGCTACAGAAAAAGCACCCTCTCCATCAGAAATTGATGATTTATTGTTTGCTTCTAAAATCTGTAAGCATACCAAGTCCAATACGATTGTCTTGGTTAAAAATGGTCAATTGCTTGCATCTGGAACTGGGCAAACCTCGAGGGTAGATGCCCTACGTCAAGCCATTGACAAGGCACAAAATTTCGGGTTTGACCTCACCAATGCTGTTATGGCAAGTGATGCGTTTTTCCCCTTCCCTGACTGTGTCGAGATTGCCAAAAATGCTGGTATAATGTCGGTTATTCAACCCGGTGGATCCATAAAAGATCAATTATCGATCGATTATTGTAATGCGCAAAATATGTCTATGGTATTCACTGGAATACGTCATTTTAAGCATTAATTTTATTAACTTTGATAATTAGCATTAATTTTAGAGGCACAGCATGGGATTTTTTGATTTTTTAACAGAAGAAATTGCAATTGATTTAGGTACTGCAAACACCCTTATTATCCACAAAGATAAAATCGTTGTGGACAGCCCCTCTATTGTTGCCATAGATCGAACCACCAATAAGGTAATTGCCATTGGGCATGAAGCCAGTATGATGCAAGGGAAAACCCATGAAAACATCAAAACCATCCGACCCTTAAAAGATGGAGTAATTGCTGACTTTAATGCTTCTGAGCAAATGATCAGTATGTTGATCAAAAGTGTACCCACCCTAAAGAAAAGGATGATCACCCCCTCCCTGAGAATGGTGATTTGTATTCCCTCGGGAATTACAGAGGTAGAAATGCGTGCGGTACGTGAGTCTGCTGAACGTGTAAACGGAAAAGAAGTTTATCTAATCCATGAACCTATGGCCGCTGCTATAGGAATAGGGATCGACATCAAACAACCCAAAGGAAACATGATCGTCGATATTGGAGGAGGAACAACTGAAATTGCCGTTATCGCCCTTTCTGGAATTGTTTGTGATAAATCAGTCAAGATTGCTGGAGACGTTTTTACCAATGATATAGTGTATTATATGCGGCGTCAGCACAATCTCTATGTTGGAGAGCGTACAGCAGAAAAAATTAAAATAAACATAGGTGCTGCTTTAGAGGACCTAGAAACCCCCCCAGATGAAATGTCTGTTCAAGGAAGAGATCTTTTAACCGGAAAACCAAAGCAAGCAATGGTTTCCCATCGAGAGGTTGCTCGCGCACTGGACAAATCCATCTTACGCATCGAGGATGCTATTATGGAAGCCCTGTCGCAAACACCACCAGAATTGGCGGCAGACATTTACAATACGGGAATTTATTTAGCCGGTGGAGGTTCAATGCTTCGCGGTTTAGACAAACGAATTTCATTAAAAACTGACCTCCCAGTATATATCGCTGAAGATCCTTTACAGGCAGTAGTTCGCGGTACCGGAATCGCACTTAAAAACATTGAACGCTACAAAACGATCTTATTAAAATAAGTAAGCAATGCAATGGGTCTTAAATGCTATTCTCCGCTACAAGAACTTTTTGCTCTTCCTTTTATTATTGAATTTTGGACTGTACCTTTCTGGCTCACAAAGCAGCTATCACAATAGTCAATTAGCCAAAATCAGTTTGGCTATTTCTGGCGCAATCCACCAACCATTTGTCCAATTAAACTCTTATTTTAATTTGGCCGATGAGAACAATCGTTTGGTTGAAGAAAACAATGCGTTAAAAAACTTGGTGTTGGAACGATTCAATCAGGCTGAGCTTATGCCGATGGAAAGTCAAGAACTTCCAAGACAACAGTATTGGTCTCTACCCGCAAAAATAATCCGAAATAGCTTTACCCAATCACGTAACATCTTGTTGATTAACAAAGGAAGTAATGATAGTGTTGTAAGAGAAATGGGAGTCATTGGTCCCAAGGGGATAATTGGCATTGTTAATCAAACCAGTGGGAATTATGCCTCTGTATTATCTATTTTATATCGTGATTTGAAAATCAATGCAAAATTCAAAAAGTCAAATGTTTTTGGATCCCTATATTGGTTAGGCGAAAACCCCAATGAAATGCAACTGGAGGATATCGCAAGCATTAATCCTGTACAAATTGGGGACACCTTGGTTACGGGAGGAATGTCTACTTATTTCCCAGAAGGCATACCTATTGGAACGGTAAAAAGTTTTGAATTGCCCGAAAACGGAGGTTACTATGACATTCGCATAGGCCTTTTTAACAATATGACAGACCTAGAATATGTATATGTCATTGGCAATAAAAACAGGGAAGAAATAATAGAATTGATAGAAAGAAAACCATGATCCCATATTATACTCGCTTTTTTTTCTTGGCCTCCATTTTGCTGATTTTACAAATCTTGGTCTTTGATAATATTCATCTTTTCAATTTCAGTAATCCAGCCATTTACCTCTTGATTTTTATTGCCTATCGCTTAGATTCAGATCAATTTGGTTTTATTGCCATTGGCTTTTTTATTGGCTTTTTTTTGGACTTAGTTACCCAATCGCCCGGTGCACATAGTGTTGCAGGTGTTTCGATTGCTTTTTTACGGCCGTTTATTTCACGTTTTGCTTTGGGAGCAAATTTCGATCAACCCAATGCCTTGTCTAGTGGATCTCTTTGGTCTAACAAAATGGCTTATGTCTTCTTAATGATATTAATCCATCAATTTATTTTTTCCTTGATGCTCTATTTCAATATGGCACACTTATGGATGGTCATTAAACAAAGCCTAGTAAACACATTTTTTAGCTTTATATTGATTGTCGCCTCTTTAACCCTATTTCAACCAAAAAAATGATTCGGATTTTCCTTCTTCGTGGATTAACTGTCGTTATTGCAATTGTCTTTTTGTTTAAATTATTGGAGCTTCAAGTAGTCAATACTAGCTATAGAACTCTCTCTGAAAATAATGCAATTCTTGAAATTGCTGATTACCCTGAACGAGGGTTTATTTATGACCGCAATGGAGAATTATTGGTTGCCAATCAACCCGCTTATGATGTCATGATTATCCCAAAAAACGCATCGCCTTTTGACACCCTTAGCTTTTGTGAGTTAACGGGGATAACAAAACAACGGCTGATTTTCAATCTAAAAAAAGCGCGCCGTTATTCAAAACAACTTCCCTCGATTGTTGTCAATCAAATTTCGAAGGAAACCTATGCAAAGCTTCAAGAACAAATGTGGAAATTTGAGGGCTTTTTCATTCAAAAGAAGTCTTTACGCCAGTATCAAATTGATCATTCCGCCAATGTATTGGGTTATGTAAGTGAGGTCAATACCACAGATTTAAAAAAAGATGACTATTATCGATTAGGAGAAATTATTGGGCGTCAAGGGGTGGAAAAATCATATGAAGAATACCTTCGAGGGGTTAAAGGAAAACGGTATTTACAGAAAGATCGCTTCAATCGAATCATTGGCCCCTATAAAGAGGGGGAATTCGACATCGCTTCTGTTCCTGCAAAAGATATTCACCTCACCTTAGACGCTTCGTTACAGTCATATGGTGAAGAATTAATGCAAAATAAACGGGGTGGGATTGTTGCCATCGAACCCGCTACGGGTGAAGTCCTTGCTTTGGTCAATGCACCATCATATGATCCAAGCATATTGGTTGGACGGCAACGTTCAAGCAATTATCGCAAACTTGCCAATGACACCTTGGCTAAGCCATTATTCGATCGCGGTTTATTGGCTCAATATCCTCCCGGATCTCCCTTTAAAACCCTCAATGCATTGATTGCCCTTCAAGAAGAGACCATCACTCCAAAAACCGTTTACCGCTGCAATAAAGGACATTACTATGCGCGTGGTGCCTTCATGGAATGTCATTGCGCCATTGGAACTCGCAATGACTTGTCAAGGGCTATATATCAATCTTGTAACTCTTACTTTTCCTATACATACAGAGGAATTATTGACAAATATGAAACTCCAGCTGAGGGGGTAGATCGATGGAAAGAACATTTGAATAGTTTCGGACTTGGAAATTATTTGGGTTATGACTTGTCGATAGGTCGACCAGGACATATTCCCGGAGCATCCTATTACAACAAAGCCTATACTGAGGGACAATGGAAAGCACCAACCATTATTTCCAATGCGATTGGCCAAGGAGAAATTCTTACCACACCAATTCAGTTGGCCAATTTTACTGCGGCTATTGCCAATAGAGGCTTTTATTACACCCCCCACTTCGTGAAAAAAGTAGAAGGGGATTCTATTCAGAAAAGGTATACTAAAAAAAGCACTAGTATTGATGCAGAACATTTCGAAGTGGTGATCGATGGAATGCACAAAGTTGTGGAAAGAGGAACTGCCCGTATTGCTCGAATTCGTGGTATCGAGGTATGCGGAAAAACGGGGACAGCAGAAAACTTTACGCGCATTGAAGGAGAAACTACTCAATTAACCGACCATTCTATTTTTATTGCATTTGCACCAAAAGACGACCCCAAAATTGCCATTGCTGTTTTTATTGAAAATGGGTATTGGGGATCACGATGGGCTGCACCCATTGCCAGTCTTATGATTGAAGATTATTTGACTGGAAAAGTAAAAAGAAAATGGTTGGAAAAACAAATGATGGAAGGAAGCCTAGAAGATGAATACGCTAAACCAGTCTCAGGACAAGCATTTACGATAAATGAATAGATCTCTACGACTTGATTGGATAACGCTTATCATCTACTTGGCATTGGTTTGCTTTGGTATCACAAACATCTACTCTTCTACCTTTGATGAAAATCAACCCGAGCTCTTCAACCTTAGTCGTTCCATTGGGAAACAACTTATATTTTTTGGGGTGAGTATTGGAGTAGCCATTTTCATTCTAGTTGCTCCATCAAAAGTTTTTGAACGCTTTTCAAGCATCATCTATTTGGCCACAATTCTACTTCTCATTGGACTTTACCCCTTTGGGAATACAATCTCCGGATCGCGCTCTTGGTATGTGTTTGGTGGGGTAAATTTACAACCCGCAGAGTTTGCCAAGGTAGCTGTGGCCTTAGCCATTGCAAAATTGCTGAGTGAAATTCATATAGATCTTCGCAAATTAAACTCACTAGTACAAGTTGCTTTTGTGATCGTTTTTCCCATGGGACTTATTTTTCTTCAACCTGATGCTGGCTCTGCAATTGTTTTTGCTTCATTTTTATTTGTTCTCTTCAGAGAAGGACTAAAACCCGTTTATCTACTCCTCATTGTTGCAATGATTTGTTTATTCCTTCTAACTCTGGTCGCACCGCTTCCTTTCGTTTATGTGAGCATTTTTACCCTAGTGATTTCACTTTACTTTTTCTCAAAGAAGGTAAATAAGAAAGTTGTGCTTTCCCCTTATTTGATCGCTATTTTTTTAAGCAGCGCTTATGTCTATTCAGTCGATTATATTTTTAATGACATCTTTGAACAGCGGCACCGAGACCGCATTAATATTGTTCTAGGGAAAGAGGTAGACACCCAAGGAATTGGCTACAACCTCAATCAGTCAAAAATTGCCATAGGTTCGGGCGGTTGGGAAGGCAAAGGTTTTTTACAAGGTACACAAACCAAAGGGGGCTTTGTTCCTGAGCAACATACCGATTATATTTTCAGTACCATTGGAGAAGAATGGGGGTTTAAAGGAACCGCCCTAGTTGTACTTCTATTTACTTTTTTAATCTTACGGATTCTAAGTAGAGCTGAGGTGCAAAAAAATAATTTTTCTCGTGTCTATGCCTATAGTGTAGCCAGTATATTATTCGTTCATTTTTTTATCAATATCGGCATGTCAATTGGGCTAGTTCCTACCATAGGAATACCCCTGCCATTCATTAGTTATGGCGGATCGAGTTTACTGGCGTTCACCATTTTAATTGCCATTTATTTAAACTTGGATGCAAATCGTTTAAATGAAGCTAGTTTTTAATGTCTAACGCATCACGGAAACTATTCCCAAGAGACATAAAGGCCAACACTAGGCTCATTATTGCTGCACCAGGGATTAAGGCCAAATAGGCTTTTCCCATGAGGATATAACGAAAATGATCTTTGATCATTCCTCCCCAACTTGGCATAGGGGGTTGCGCACCAATACCCAAGAAACTCAATCCACTTTCAATTAGAATTGCACTGGCAAAGTTGGCCGTTGAAATAACAATTAATGAAGGGATTAACAAAGGAAAAATGTGGTGTAGAAAAATGCGTAAATCAGAATAACCCAGTACACGCGTTGCTTGAACAAAAGATTGCTCTTTGATCGATATTACTTGTCCGCGAACCAAACGAGCTACCTCAACCCACATGGTCAAACCAACAGCGATAAATACCTGCCAAAATCCTTTTCCCAAGGCAAGGGTAATTGCAATAATCATTAATAGACTTGGAATGGACCAAATCACATTGATAAACCACAGAATGACTTTGTCTATTCTTCCACCTATGAACCCAGCCAGACCACCCATAAAAATTCCCACCAACAAAGATATCAACACGGCAATAAACCCAATGGATAAGGAGACACGAGAACCCAAAAGCATACGACTGAAAAGGTCACGTCCAAACTTGTCTGTTCCCCACCAAAAAGTTCTCTTTACCAAAAAGGTTTCTTCTATTTCTTTCTGAGACATCGCCTCAGGAAAACGCTTCCTATCAATCGACTGATTATAGTCAGGACCAGCTGTTTCGGCTTGATAGATGAGTAGATCTTTATCCCAATGAAAAGAAGTGATCGGAATTTCTTCTAGAATAGAACCGTCTTTGGCAGGAATAAGAAGTAATTTTGATTGGTGACCAGGTGGCTTAGAATGAAGCGACAAATGCATTTGATTTGCATTGGCTGTTTTGTCTGGCGCAAGAAAGCCTGCAAAAATAGCCACAAATGATATCAGTGCTATATAGATTAGACTAATTGCACCCGCTGGGTCTCGAAGTACTTTTGCAAGGGCAAATGATGACTTCAATAGTTATTGTTTTAACTGGGCAATTGGTGTTGTCGTTCGCTTAATTTCTGTTAAGTCACTCAATACATTGATTGCTTCATCAACGTAAATATCTTTACTTAAACTTTCTTCCCAACGAACTCTTTTCTCTTTTAAAATATCATCTTTCTGAATCAATTGCAAATCTCTAGGCAAGGTTTTAAAGGATATTACGCTTTGAAAATCATTTAGTTTTTTGAACTTTTCTGTTTTCTTTTTTTCATCCTCTTCTTGATCTATATAGGATTGATAATTTAATGAAAAGGCAAAATCATCTTGGCGAGACTTTACCCATTTGGCCTGTTCATCAATTAAACGAACATATGGATTGTCGGCTAGACGTTGTTTACTGCGCTCAATAGCATAGACATATGCATCACTGGTGGTGGTCCAAGGAGAATAATCTGCGGGTGTAATTCTGTCCCATTCCAAGGGGTTTTCTTGATCCTTCTCGCCTGTATCGATATAGGAATAGCGATTTGGGAAGATGATATCGCTCTTCACGCCTTCGAGTTGTGTAGAACCCCCGTTAATTCGATAAAATTTGTCGGTAGTTACTTTCATGGCGCCCAGGTCTCCATAGGTGTTTCCAGAAATGATTTGATTTAAGTCAATTACATTTTGAACAGTTCCCTTTCCATAGGTTTGCTTGCTACCCAAAACAATTGCGCGTTTGTAGTCTTGTAATGCAGCCGCCAAAATTTCAGAAGCTGAAGCCGAAAATTCATTCACCAATACCACCAATGGACCATCCCACTCTATTGAACTATCCTCGTCTTTTAAAATCTGTTTTTGCCCACCTGTAGATTTGACTTGAACAATGGGGCCTTTTTCTATAAAATAACCCGCCATGTCAACTACCGTTTGAAGCGAGCCTCCACCATTGTTTCGCAAATCAAAGACGATTCCACTAACTCCTTGTTTTTTAAGGGCTTGAATCTCTTTTTTGACATCAGTCGCTGCATTGCGGTTTCCGTAGTCCTGGAAGTCAACATAAAAACGAGGTAGGTTAATTAAACCAAATTGTTTCCCGTTTTTTTCAATGATGGTTGACTTTGCAAAAGCTTCTTCCAATTCAATAACATCACGGGTTATTGGAATCACAACAATTGAAGCATCTACTTTTTTTATGGTTAAAAATACCTGAGTCCCTTTTGGACCTTTAATGAGTTTGATAACATCATCCAAACGCATTCCCATAACATCTACAGGATTTTCGTTGACTTGCGCTACTTTTAAAATTTTGTCTCCAGGTTCAATTTGTTTCCCTCGCCACACAGGACCACCTGAGATGATTTCAACGATTTCAATCTCTTGATTTCTTTTTGTTAGGCGAGCACCAATTCCTTCAAACTTCCCGGAAATATTTTGATCAAAACGCTCTTTTGCACTAGGTGCCAAATAATTTGTATGAGGATCAAATTGCAAGGCAATGGCATTGATATATATGGAAAAAAAGTCGTTTCGATTAAGATCGTCGCGAACCTCAAAATAGATTTTCATGTCCTCTTTAAGGGCTTCTCGGGTTTCTTGTTCTAGTTCAATATCTGTTTTGGGGACATAGGTAGAATCTTCTTCTTGTTTTCTTTCCTCCGCTTCTTTGAGGCTTGCATAAGTTCCTAATGCATTAAATTTAAAATACTTACGCCAAACGTTTTTTAGCTCTGAAAGGGAAGAGGCATAGGGTGTTTTTTCGTAGTCTATGTTTATTTTTTCTTTGACGGAAAAATCAAAAGGCTCCTCTAACAATGCAGGATAGAAGGCTTTTACTTGCTCCAAACGCTGCAAAAACTTTTCATGGGTGAGGTTGAAGAAATCTACTTTAGAGGCTTTGATTTGATCGTCCAATTTCTTTTTGAAAGCATCGAAATTATTGATATCAGCTTTGATGAAAAATTGATGTCTACCATCTATACCGTTTAGGTAATTCATGTAAACTTTTTCAGAAAAAGCATCATTGATTTCAGCGGGTGAAAAATGTCCACGACTAAGAACATAAGAAATAATCTCAATAAGTAATTTATCTTTTGAAGGGTTGTTTGTTTGGTTACTAAAAGCAACCAAAACAAATGTCCCAATAACCAGTACCGTTAAAGCGGCAATTTTTTTCATCATCATTGGATTTGTCGTCTAATATATTGAATTGCCTACGGCTTAACAAACATGTCCTCTTTTTTTGACGTGAATTTAACAACCTAAGACAAAGACTATTTCCTTACCTTAGCCAAAAATGATGCCATGACCGATAGACCACTCATTTTAGTAACCAATGACGATGGAATAACCGCACCTGGGATTCGAGCTTTAATTGATGTAATGAAAACAATTGGAGATGTTGTTGTGGTTGCTCCAGACAGTCCTCAATCAGGGATGGGACATGCCATTACCCTAGATTCAACCCTTTATTGTACTGAAATAATCGTTGATAATGGTCCGCAAAAAGAGTATCAATGCTCTGGAACCCCGGCTGATTGTGTAAAATTGGCTGTCAATGAATTGATGGATAGAAAACCCGATCTTTGTGTCTCTGGAATTAATCACGGTTCTAATTCTTCCATTAATGTCATCTATTCTGGTACCATGAGCGCCGCAATTGAAGCAGGGATAGAAGGCGTTCCTGCTATTGGTTTTTCCTTATTGGATTTTCGCTGGAAGGCTGACTTTGAACCGCTAAAACCTTATGTAGAAAAAATCACCCGAAATGCACTTAAAAACGGTATCCCTTCGGACGTTGTATTGAATGTGAATTTCCCCCTTCTTCCTGAAAAAGAAATTAAAGGGATTAAAATTTGTCGACAGGCCAAAGCCTATTGGGTGGAAAAGTTTGACAAACGAAAAAGCCCCATGGGCAAAGACTACTATTGGCTAACGGGAGAATTTATCAATGAAGACAAAGGAGATGATACTGATGAAGCTGCTTTAGCCCATGGATATATATCGGTTGTGCCAACCCAATTTGATCTCACTGCCCATCACGCCATACAAAAACTTAATAGTTGGGATTTTGATGAATAAAGAAACTATACTTGGAATGTTAGTGGGTACCCTCCTTACCTTTATAGGAATGAGTTTATTTACCCTATTCTTTTCAGATTCAGGAATAATGGAAAGCATTGAAATACTCTACGCACAAGGAAAGTTAGGCGGTTTAATTAGCCTAGGTGCTTTACTGAACTTGCCCGTTTTCTTTTACTTACTTAAACAATATCAATACAAAATGGCCTATGGCATGGTCGGTGTTTTGTTGTTCTTTGTTGGTCTAGTCGCGTTGCTAAAAGTTTTATAAATGAAGTATTATATCATTGCTGGTGAAGCTTCTGGAGATCTACACGGATCTAATTTAATGTTATCGCTGTTGAAACAGGATGCAGCCGCTGAGATTCGCTTTTGGGGTGGAGATAAAATGGCAGCAGCTGGGGGAAGCCTCGTCAAGCATTATAAAGAGCTTGCTTTTATGGGTTTCTGGGAAGTTTTTATCAACCTTCGCACCGTTTTAGGCAATATTTCTTTTTGCAAAAAAGATATTCTCGACTTCCAACCCGATGTGATGGTATATATAGACTACCCTGGATTCAACATGCGGATTGCCGCTTGGGCAAAACAACAAGGTTTCTGCAATCATTATTACATCAGTCCTCAAATATGGGCTTGGAAGGAAAATAGAATTAAAAAAATCAAACGAGACTTAGATGCCTTGTATGTAATTCTGCCTTTTGAAAAAGACTATTTCTGGGAAAAGCATGAGTACAGCGTTGAATATGTTGGCCATCCACTGGTTGATGTAATTCGAAAAGAACGCAATCAAAAAGAGGTCAATATTCCCATCGAACTTCAAACAGAGCAGCCCATTATTGCGCTTCTTCCTGGAAGTAGAAAACAAGAAATTCTCAAGATGATGCCTGTGTTTTTAAACGTCATAAATGCCTTTCCTGACTATAGATTTGTTCTTGCTGGAGCACCAGGATTAGACGCTGAATGGTACAAACAGTTTACCAATCATCCTTCCGTTTATATGCTTCAAAACCAAACCTATACCCTCTTAAAACATTCGTTTGCTGCGATTGTGACTAGTGGAACGGCAACACTAGAAACAGCCTTGTTTCGGGTGCCACAATTGGTCTGCTACAAAAGCAGTCCGATTAGTTATGCCATTGCCAAACGTATTATCAAATTAAAATACATTTCCTTGGTAAATCTTATCATGGACAAAGAAATTGTGACCGAACTTATTCAAGAGAAATGTACGGCAGATTCCATTCAACAAGAATTAGTGCGTTTAAGTGATCCTATGTTACGCGAAAAAATCCTCCAAAACTACCAGAAAATTGAGCAAAAAATCGGGCATACCAATGCTAGTGAACAGGTTGCTCAATTCATCATTGCAAAGCTTAAATAAGACTTTTTATATCTTTAAAGGGTGAAGCCCTTATCTTTGCCCCTTGTTCCCTATTTATTGGTGTTTGTCCTTGGTGTAAATTTTCATTATCAAGAGGCATTGCCCTACCCCTTATTGATTATACTTTTAGCTGTGGTGATTTTAGGCTATTTTTCCTTCAAATCGCCTTTCTATTGGCGTACACCTTTTTGGGGGATTATTTTCTTTTATTTAGGGATCTACACAGCTGAGGTCGATCAACTTCTATCAAAAAAACATTACGCTAAGCTTGAGCCAACAGAAATAAATACAATCGAAATTGAGCTACAACAACGATTGCGTGAGAGTAAAAATGCATATCGTTTTTATGCTGAAATAACAACTATCAATGGAAAATCTTCTGAGGGGAGAATTCTATTTCAACTCCAAAAAGACAGCCTTTTGGCTCCCTTATTTTTAGGGGACAAACTTCAAGTAAGGGATCATTTATCACCCATTCAATCCCCAACAACTCCCAAGGGTTTTAATTATAGGGATTACTTACATAGCCTGTCCATTTATCACCAATTACGGACAACAAGCAGCAAAGTGCAGTTTCTTGGTCATTCAAAAAAGCCCTTAATAAAAATTAAAAATCATCTTTTAAAAAAGCTGAATCAAAGTGCATTGAAACATTCGACTAAGGAAATTTTAAAAACCATGTTGCTGGGAGAACGATCCAGTTTAAATGCCAACACCATGGACCAATATGCCAAGGCTGGAGTTGTACACCTGTTTGCAATTTCGGGCCTGCATATAGGTTTATTGATGCTGCTGTTTCAATGGCTTCTTCGACCCCTAGTTTATCTACCACATGGCCGATTGATACGATTGATTGGCGTCCTAGCATTACTGTGGTGCTATGCATTTTTTGTAGGTGCATCGGCCTCTGTCTTGCGATCGGTCACTCTTTTTTCTGCCTATCACATTGGCATGCAAAGTCAGCGAAAAACTCCTACAGCCTATCTAGTTCTATTGTCCATGGCTATTTTATTGTTTTTCCAACCAAGGTTTATCCTTCAACTAGGGTTTCAAATGAGTTATTTGGCTGTCTTTGGTATCTTGTTTCTCCATCCACTCATGCAGCTAAAATTTCGATATAAAGCACTGCAATGGTTTTGGAATTTAACCACTGTTTCTTTGGCGGCTCAAATTGCTGTAGCTCCCATTAGCATTTATCATTTTCAGCAGTTTCCAGGCTTATTCTTATTGAGTAATTGGGCTATTTTGCCTTTCATTGGATTCTTTCTCTACTTCGGATTGGGTTGCATTGTTTGGATGCTTTTCTTTGTCTTACCTAAGCCTATTGTGTTCTTTCTAGACGCTCTAGTTTCAAAAATGAATCAGCTCGTATTTTGGATTGGCGGACAAGAGGAATTTATCTTCACTTCTTTGGTCATGGATGAATTTACTCTTGGTCTAGTTTATGCCCTCCTCATTCTAACTGTGATTGTGTTGTATCAAAAAAAGATTCAATGGCTGCTGTTGGCTGGATGTTGCGTTGCACTATTGCAATGGCATTTGTATTCTTCGCCTGCAAAAGCCGAAAAAAGATTTTGGATTGCCCACGCCTATGGAGAAACTATTTTGGTGGAGAAGAGAGGGAAATCATTCACTTTTCACAGCAATGACCCGCTAGATGAACATCATTTTATCGTCAATCATTTTACCCAAAACTACTCCCATTCCAACTGGATGACACAGCCGCTATTCAATGGATATATTATTGATGAAAAACAATTATATATAATTGAAAAAGATTGGCCAACAGAACTAAAGCTAAAACCGAATGCTTATTATTTGCTAAAGAAAAACCCAAAAATAAACCTTGAGCGATTAGTAAAAAAACAAAACCCTAAAATGATTATTATTGACGGAAGTAATACAGCTTTTTATATTGAACGGTGGGAAAAAACCCTGAAAGAAACCAACACAGCCTACTACATAACTACAAGGATGGGCACCTATGAATTTAACCGCGAAAACGAGGAATAAAGGTTTTTAAATAAACTTTGATGTCATCGGGCTTGGTAAAAACGGCATAATCGCCCTGTTTGATCATTTTTAAATAGGGTTCCAATTGACGGGGTGTATAGTACCCAACTACTGGCATGATTGGGTCACCTTCTTCACTGAAAAAGACCATGGTAGGATAGCCTTTAATTCCCAAAAACTGGGTGAATTCATGGGTGCTATTTCGCCCTTTTCTTTTTGGATCATAATTAGGATTGCGAAAGACACGATCGTAAAAAGCAATTTCCTCATTGCCTTCACCATTGAATTTTACCGCATAGTAGTGTTCACTAATATAGCGGGCAACATCTTTATTGGCAAAGGTCTTTTGGTCCAATAGTTTGCATGGCCCACACCAAACGGTATAGACATCCATAAAAATCTTTTTGGGAACTGTTTTTTGGGCTTCCATGGCTTCGGCCAAACTCATCCACTGAATTTCTTGGGCTTGGCTAGCTAAAGAACTTAATAAAAGTAAAAGCAGAAGTTTAAATTTCATCACAGATGTTTTTTTAGTGTACTCCTCCCATTAATTTTTTCATGAGTGGAGAGAAAAGAATTACAATCAATCCTGCTCCAAGAGCATATTGAGAGATTAACATAAAACCATCGGTATAAATGGCTAGTGTATCTAAACCACCAACATTTATATCGGTGCTTTCTACAGCCAGTTGTTTACCAATAAAACCAACAATTTGGAAAGCATAGGCAGATGACAAGAACCAAATTCCCATCATAAATGCCACAATGCGTTTAGGGGATAAACTGGTAATTTTAGACAAGCCAACTGGTGACATAAACAATTCTCCTATGGACAAAACAAGGTACATAACGATTAAATAAGCAAAAGGCACCATGCCGTTTTCGTCGGCACTCCCTTTACTCAAGGCTAAAACATAAAAACTAGCGCCGGCTAAAACCAGTCCAAGACCAAATTTATAGGGGGTTCGGGGGTTTAAATTCTTCTTAGTCAAATAGCCCCACAGCCATGAAATAGGAATGGCTAGAAGGATAATGAACATAGAATTTAAAGAGTTGGTTTGCGCTGCGGTCATAAAACCATCTAAGGCAACATTTCTTGAGGCAAACAATGTAATTACACTTCCTGAAAGTTCATGAAAACCCCAAAATAGCGTCATGAAGAATGTGATTAAAATTGCCATCATTAGTTTTTTTCGCTCCTCCGATGTAACCTTAGCTAATATTTTAATCATATAAGCGGTGATCACAAGTCCAATCACTAAAAATATAATTCCAACTAGGTTCTTTTCACCTATTAAGAATGTGTTTTTGGTCGTGATGGATTCGTATGAAGAAAGTATGTAAGCAATTACTGGAACAAATAAAACGGAAAGAAGTGGTATTAATGTTTTTTGCGGAATGCCTAAAACAGGTTTTTCATAAACCTCCATATTTGGGGGTAGACCCTTGTCGCCAAAAACATTGCGCTTAATCCCACTCCAAAAGAAGATTAAACCAGCCATCATTCCAAAGCCAGCCAGTGCAAAGCCATAGTGATAACCATAGGTCACAGCTAACCCACCACATAATAAGGGGGCTATCCACCCACCAATATTAATTCCCATGTAAAAAATGGTAAAACCAGAGTCTTTTCTTACATCACCGTCTTCATATAAGGCGCCGACAAAGGTTGAAATGTTTGGTTTAAAGAAACCATTCCCAACAATGATAAAAGCCAGTGCTAAAAAGAAAGCGATGTCATTTTCAATGGCTAAAACAAAATGTCCAATGGCCATTAAAACTCCCCCTAAGAATATGGAGGAACGCATCCCCAAAATTTTATCAGACACTTGACCCCCAATAACGGTAGAGGCATAAACCAAAGAGCCGTATGATGCATAAACAGCGGCAGTAGCAAAATCTCTGTTTGATAAAGATTTAAAGACTTCTTCCACCATGTAAAGCGTGAGTAAGGCCCGCATTCCATAGAAACTAAATCGTTCCCAGAGTTCAGCAAAAAATAAATAAAAGAGTCCTGTTGGATGCCCAAATAGGGTTGCCTCAGAGTTTTGCGCTGTAGCCATAATCGTTGCTTTGTTTAATACTAATTTTAGAGATTATTTTCAATAAATGTAGTCATTTTATTAAAGAGATGAGTACTAGTATTCCCGCCATAAATACCATGGTTCTTGTCTGGATAGATCGCCCAATCGAATTGCTTGTTCGCCTGTACCAAGGCTTCTACCATACGCATGGTGTTTTGTACGTGCACATTATCATCTCCAGAGCCATGAATGAGCAAATATTTCCCTTTGAGGAGATGGGCATAATTTAAGGGAGAATTTAGGTCATATCCTTCTGGGTTTTCTTGAGGAGTTCGCATAAAACGTTCCGTATAAATGGTGTCATAAAACCGCCAATTGGTTACAGGCGCAACAGCAATGGCTAAGGCAAAGACATCATTCCCTTTTAAGATACAATTGGTCGACATATGGCCACCGTAACTCCATCCCCATATTCCGATTCGGTTAGCGTCAATATACGGCAATGAACCTAGTTTTTTGGCTGCAGCAATTTGATCTTCTGTTTCGTATTTGGTCAATTGCTGGTAGGTCACCTTTTTAAAAGCCGCTCCTTTAAAACCTGTTCCTCGCCCATCGACACAGGCAACAATATATCCTTTTTGGGTTAATAACTGATGCCACAGGTCGCGTTGATCATACCATTTATTGGCTACTTTTTGGGAACCAGGTCCAGAATATTGATACATGAATAATGGATATTTTTTCTTGGGATCAAAATCGGTGGGTTTCATGATCCACATGTTTAGTTCTTCTCCATTGACGTTGATGGTAGAAAATTCCTTTTCGGTAAACGTATAGCCTTTTAGCTTTTCAACCAAGGCTGCATTATTTTCTATTTCTCGCACCAAAGCGCCATTTTTAGTCGCTCGGAGATTGTATATTCTGGGCGTTTTAGCATCTTCATAAGTGTGGATATAATAACGATAGTCTGCACTAAACGAAACGCCATTGGTGCCCTTTTCTGGAGTAAGAGCACGTTTCTTTTTCCCATTTAACCCAATGGAATAGACAGCCCGTTCTGTAGAAGCTGTTTCCACCGATGCATAATAAACTTCTTTAGTTTTTGGGTTTAGTCCAAAAAAACGAGTGACCTCCCAAGGGCCTTTTGTGACTTGTTGCTTCAAGCTTCCATCGGCATTGTAATGATAGATATGATTGTAGCCATCTCGTTCACTTGTCCATAGAAAATCACCTTTTGGTAAAAGGCGAAGGTTACTGTGCACATCAACATAGGTGTCAGAAGTTTCTTGCAACAATTGTTTGGCCTTTCCATCTTCTGTATTGTATTCCCATAAAATCAACTGATTTTGCAAACGATTGATGGTTTGGACGATCAACCTATTCTCTTGAGGAGCAAATTCAAAACGGGGAATATAATAGGGAGGTACATCTCCAAGTTGAACTCCTGTAATTTCTTTTGATTCTAGCGCATAGAGATGAAGGCTTACAACTGCATTTTTCTCACCAGCTTTTGGATATTTGAAGGTATAGGGGAATTGATACAATTGGTCTCCATAAATATCCATTGAAAACTCAGGAACCTGTGTTTCGTCAAATTGCATGAAGGCTATGGAAGTACCCGAGGCATTCCAGTCAAAGGCACGAACAATACCAAATTCTTCTTCATAGACCCAATCTGTTAAACCGTTGATAATGTCCTTATCGCCATTGGTTGTAACTTGTTCAATACTGTTTTCGACCAGATCTTTAATGTATAGATTTCGCATATAGACAAAAGCCACCTTAGATCCATCGGGTGAAAAGCGCGGTTCTTGTACCTTACCACTAAAGAGGTAATTCACTTCTTTGGTTTTACGATCTAGCACCCAATATTCGGCTCTTTTAGATCTTCTGTAAATGGGTTCAACAGCCGTTTCTAAGAGGATTTTTTGTTCGTCTTTGGAAAAATAATAGGCGGTGAAAAAAGGGATTTTAGCCGATGTGGAGGAATCCACAAGAACGTCAAGCTCCTTTGCTGTCGCATAATCATACAAAACAATTTTTGCCTGTCGTTGCTCATAGTCAACCTTTATCACCGTATAGGCACTTTGGCTTTTTAATGGATGTATTGATTCCAGTGTTTCTTGAGAAAATTCAAAATCCCAGATGGCTTCATTGGTTAGTTTTTTTTGTTGGCCATAGGCTTGTACAACAAGAAAGAACAAGATAACAGAGGTGAAATAATTTCGCATTGAATAGGTTTTAAAAAGCAAAATAGTGATTTTATAACATACTCAGCCTATACTTAACAAAAATTAACGACGGTTATAAAAATGGTATATTTACCAAAAATTGATTAGGGATGAGTACTCCAATTCGTGGCTTTTCGAAACGTTCTAAACAAGAAAAAATCGATTGGCTAATACAGCAATATTTTAACAATGATTTAGCGGCCAAACAAACCTTAGAGAATTACTGGAATAGTGATGATGCTTTACAACAATTGCACGACGATTTTATCGAAAACACTGTCAGTAACTTTTATCTTCCTTTGGGCGTAGCGCCCAATTTTACGATCAATGGACGAGACTATACCCTCCCAATGGCCATCGAAGAAAGCTCAGTGGTTGCTGCAGCAGCAAAAGCCGCCAAATATTGGGGAGATCGTGGAGGCTTTAAAACAGAAGTCATTGGGGAAGAAAAAATTGGACAGATCCATTTTATTTATACAGGAGATCCACTAAAGTTGGCTGAATTTATCACGGAAATTGAATCTCAACTGCGAAGTGACGTTGCCAATATTACGCACAATATGGAAAAACGTGGTGGCGGGATTCAACACATTGAACTTCGCAACAAGAGTTCAAATATTGATAACTATTACCAGTTACATCTCACGTTTTTGACTGCCGATTCCATGGGAGCGAATTTCATTAATTCGTGTTTAGAAGAACTCGCCAAACGACTTAAGTACTATATACAAGCTTCACCTATTTTCGCTGAAACAGAAAAAGATATTGAAATTGTGATGAGTATACTCTCCAACTATGTTCCCAATTGTTTGGCCAAAGCAAGCGTTCGATGTCCCATTGAACAACTTGAAACCGAAGAAGGAATGAGTAAGCATGCCTTTGCTGAAAAATTTGTGCGTGCGGTTACAATCGCCAAAGAAGAACCTTATCGAGCAGTGACCCACAACAAAGGAATCATGAACGGTGTAGATGCTGTTGTCATTGCCACGGGAAATGACTTTCGTGCTGTGGAAGCAGGTGTCCATGCCTTTGCCGCTAGAAGTGGTCAATACCGAAGTCTTTCTAATGCCTTTATAGATGGGGATGACTTCTGCTTTGAACTATCCCTTCCCCTTGCGATAGGAACTGTGGGAGGACTCACAAAACTGCATCCCTTGGTCAAATGGTCCATGCAGCTGCTTGGCAACCCTTCTGCAAAGGAATTGATGCAAATTATCTGTGTTGCTGGCTTGGCCCAAAATTTTGGTGCACTGCGTTCTTTGGTTACTTCTGGAATTCAGAAAGGGCATATGAAAATGCACTTACTCAATATCCTCAATCAGCTAAAT
>ERZ807291.3057-NODE-3057-length-24201-cov-37.229065_pt1 | contig 24201 bp, 21 predicted proteins | sample MGYA00521257_ERZ807291 | MGnify/ENA primary metagenome ERZ807291 (study PRJEB31413, sample SAMN03169783) | marine metagenome | biome: Marine; feature: Water; material: Subsurface seawater | place: North Sea | collected 2011-04-28 | depth 1 m m ... | reverse complement strand
GCAATGCTCCCAATGGGGGACTCTATATCGACATTCACCAACAGAAAACAGACAAAAAAGTAACGGTAGGGGTGATTGATCCCCTGGCGTTGGAAATTTTAAGGTATCGTTTTCCCAGAAAATTGATTCCCCAACGCTTTAACAAATACCTGAAGATCGTATTGCAAAAAGCAGGGGTCAATGAAATGGTGAGGGGTTTTAAATTCAATAGCGATAGCCAAAGGAAGGAGTTGGGGTTGTTTCCCAAATACCATGTGATTTCTTCCCACGATCTGAGGCGTTCATTTGCGACCAATTTTTTTGGGAAAATCCCCACCCCGATTTTGATGAACATGACCGGCCACGCCAAAGAGAGCACTTTTATGGGCTATATCGGTCGGGACCCCGATCGAGACAGTTATGCCGATGCCTTTATGGAAGGACTTAAACAGATATGATTAAAAATTAAGGTTCATCCCCAAATAGAAATTTCTCATGGGAGCAGGTTCGTAGTATCTTTTGCCGTAGGCGTTGATTCGGATGTTGTCAAAATAGGCCCTGTCGAGCAGGTTGTTGACGCCTCCAAAAAAAGAGAGGGTGTCAAAGGACTTCCACATTCTTAGGTTGGCGAGGAAGTAATCGGCTACCTGGGTTTGGTTGGCGTCGTCGGCATAAAGGCTTCCTGTGTATTGGGTTTGTAATGCACTTCCCCAGCCTTGAGAAAAATCGAATTGCACTGAGGTGTTGATTTGTTGTTGGGGGATTCCAGGAAGAAAATTTCCACTAAGGTTTTTGTCCTTCAAAACATAATCATCGAATTTGATGGAAGCATAATGGTAGGCGACCGTCCACTCCCAAGGCCCTTTTTGGTGTTCCCAAAAAAGTTCGATGCCCATTCTACGAGTATTTCCCGCATTTTGATAAAAATCACGATCGGGGAAATCTTTCAATTCATAGGGCAAAATTTCATCTTTTGTATTGATGACATATAAAGTGGCCTCAAAGGTATTCTCGGGCTGAATAAACCGCCATCCCCCTTCCAGATTGTAGGCCCTTGAGGGAGAAAGGTCGGGATTGAATCCCGCCGCTCCACTGGGATTGGCCGAAAGCTCATTCAAAGTTGGTGTTTCAAAACTACTGGAATAGGAAACAAACAGCAGTTGGTCTCCCCATTGGGTAAAAGTGAACCCAATACTGGGGTTGACGCTGTTGAGTTTTACCTCATCTGTGCTAATCTGCGTTCCCAAGCGTTGGTGGTCGTAGCGTAAGCCTAAACGTAAGATTCCAAAACTCCATTTAAGTTCATCCAGAAAACTCAAGGCGGAATTAAAAAAAAGCTCCTCTTGATCCAAAGTGTTGTCTCCCTTAGACCCGCTTAAATTTTTAAACCTTTTGCGGTGGTCTTTTTGATCGGCCAATGAAAAGCGAAACTGCATTCGGTGATTGTTTTGGGGTTGGAATTCCAAGGCTGATCCCAGGCCGTAATAATTCCTTTTGAGATCTACAAAACCGCCATACTCAAAGGGCAATCGTCCCACAAAATCCCGATGCGCATAGAACGCATAGGACTCCCAAGTCAACCTATTGCTGATTTGTTTTTTCCATTGAAGCCCTGTTTTTAGATGATCTACGGTCTCAAAAGTTTGAAAGGTTTTGTTTTGTGGGCGGGCCTGTTCTCTGTCTTCTTCAACACTTTCCATATTGATTGCTCCAGCATCGTAGGCAAAGGGACTGTGGGTATAATTGAATTGCCAACGGATTTGTGAACTTGATGAGAGCTCATGCCAAATCCTGGCATTAAAAACCCTTTGTTTGAATTGGCTGTGCTCCCGATAAGCATGAGACTCTGATAGATTTTGATACAAAACAGCCTTGGTTTTGTTTTTTTTCCACCCTAAAGTAGCCGCTAAATTTTTACTAGAATAGCTCCCAGACTGAAGTCGCAAACGCACAAAGTTTTCCTTAAAATCTTCAAGGGTATTGATTTGAATGACCCCGCCAGAGGCATTGCCATAAAAGGTAGAAGCGGGACCTCTGAGGACGGTCAACGACTGTATGAGCCCCAATGGCAGATTATCCAACTGACCTTGCCCATCGGGAGTGGTTTCTGGAATACCATCTACAATAAGCTGAATGCCCCTGATGCCAAAACCCGATCGGGCGCCAAAACCACGGATGGAAACCCGAAGATCCTGTGCAAAGTTTTGAGTGTTTTGAGCATACAGACCGGGAACCCTTGTAAGATAGTCTTGTAGTGAATTTTGGGGAAGATCCAGTTGGGAGGCTTCAAAAGTACGATGGCTAATGGCAAAAGGGATCGTACGTTTTGGCGTCTTGATCCGAATGGCATCCAAAGTGATTTCTTTTAAATCAATTTTTTGTTGAAGACTGTCTTGGGCATTGAGCGAAAAAAAAGAAAAGCACAACAAGAAAATCGGAAAGAATGTGAGAATTTTATTTTTCATTTAAAAATAGATGACAGATGACAGTCCCCAAAGATAGTTTGGATTTATTAAATTAGACTAATTTTAAAAAATGTTAAACCTAAGCGACACCGAAGAAATCTTGGCCATTCTTTTGGCAGTAGCCATCGTATTGGGTTTTGTTTTTTCGACCTACAAGGAAATTCAAACTACGGTTGCGGAGGAAAAGGCCAAATGGAGAGAAAAAAAGGAAACCGAAGCCAAAGTCAAAACACTGATCCAATACCTTGATGCCAAAAAGGAACTGATCGACGCGCTGAATGAGACCGAAAAAAAAGGAAAGAATTTGAAAAATTAGATTATATTTGTATATACAACATTTGTAAATACTGCTAAATGAAAACAGTCTATCACGCCGCCGCCACTCGAGGCAATGCCAACCACGGTTGGTTGAACGCAAATCACTCTTTTAGTTTTGCCCAATATTACAATCCCGAACGGATGAGTTTTGGTGCGCTTCGGGTATTGAACGATGACACCATCGCCCCAGGCAGGGGATTTGGAACCCATCCACACGACAATATGGAGATCATCACCATCCCATTGGAGGGCGATTTGGAACACAAAGACAGCATGGGCAATGTGGGGGCAATCAACGAGGGGGAAATACAGGTGATGAGTGCTGGAACTGGCGTTTATCACAGTGAATACAATAAAAATTCGGACAAGCCCATCAACTTGTTACAGCTTTGGGTCATGCCCAAACTGCAAAACGTCGCCCCAAGATATGACCAAAAGTCGGTCAAGGAATTGAAAAAAAATAATGCTTTTTATCAAGTATTATCTCCCAATGTGGACGATGATGGTATGTGGATTCACCAAGATGCTTGGTTTCACCTGGGCGATTTTGACCAGACCACTACCACCGCCTATAACATCAAGAAAAAAGGAAACGGAGTCTATGTCTTTGTGATTGAAGGTTCTTTTTCTGTGGGAGATCAGACCCTCAACAAACGGGATGCGCTGGGGGTTTGGGAGACAGAAGTAATTGATTTTGTCGCTCAAGAGCACTCAAAAATATTGTTGGTAGAAGTACCCATGTCGTTTTAACCCTCGACAATGGAGCCCAACACCACTTTAACAGAACTGATCCAACACTTGGAAAAACGCCTTGCCGAAGGAGACTACAAAGACGCTGTTCACAAGATTAAATTGATGACCACCCGCGACATGATTTTGGAAATGATTTCGAAATAAAATCGATATTTGTCTTTTAAACAGCAAACGATGGAAAGGAGAAAATTTATTTTTGACGGTAGTAAAGTCCTTCTAAGCACCCTTTGCGTTCCAAATTTAATTCAAGCCGAAACTCAAAATATTGGCGTTGAAGTCGAGCAAATCACCTTCGGATCAGATCATCATTTCTTTGGATATATCGGACAATCTCTCACCATACCTTGGAACAAAAAGGGAAATCGTTTGATTTGTTTATCCTCCCCTTTTCACGACCATCTGCCAGGTAAAGACGAAGCGGCAAACGTCAACCTGATCCATCTTGACTACAAACAAAAGCAAGCTTATAAAGTAGAGAAGCTGGACGAAAGTCAAGGGTGGAATCATCAACAAGGCACTATGTTTTATTGGAACCCCCACCAACCCGACAGTCAGTTTTTTTTCAACGATCGGGATCCCAAAACTGGGGTTGTTTATACAGTACTTTATGACATTAAAAAACGCCAAAGGGTAAAAACCTATCATTACCCACAGCAGTCTTTTGGCAACAGTGGGGTCTGTCCGGTGGGAAAATACTTTCTGGCCATCAACTATGCTCGAATGGCCAGATTGCGACCAGTTACAGGATACAAAGACAGTTTTGATTGGTCAGCAGATGTCCCAGCCCCCAAAGACGATGGTATTGCCATCATCGATATCGAAACAGGAGAAAAGAAAATGCTCCTCTCTTTTGAACAAATGGCTCAAGGTCTTGAACGGAATGGTTTCGATGCAAAAGATCGAAATCTATTCATCAATCACACCCTTTGGAGTCGTGACGGACAATGGATCTATTTTTTTGTCAGAGGAGGATGGAAGTCCGATAAAGACGGTAGAGAGGCCCTCAATGTGGCCTGTTCCATCAAGGTCGATGGAAGTCAATTCGTTGCAGGACATCAACATATAGGGGGACACCCAGAATGGTACCAGGGCACCCAAATTATTGGCAGTAGTGAAAACCGACAGGTGGTCTATGACATTGCACAAAGGAAAATTGTAAGAACCTTAGGCAACGCCATTGTTTTTCCAAAACCAGAAGGGGACATCAGTCTTTCTCCTGATGGAAAATGGTTAATCAACGGTCATAACAATAAAGCGGGCTCCAATTTTTACTCCATCATGCATCTCGAAACAGGCAGTTGGGTCAAAACACCCTCATTCAATACGGGCATTTACAAAAAGGATTTGAGGATAGATCCTGCCCCTCGATGGAATCATCAGAACAATCAGGTTTTGGTTTCCGGTTTGGACGAGAATGGTATTCGACAGCTTTTTGTGCTCTTCATTGATACTTCATATATATAATGGAATCCTTGGAATTGATTTCCCATCAGGGCATGAGTTTGGAATCTCTCGGAAGAGGAATAATAGGCATGTTGGTGTTGCTACTGATCGCTTATGCATTTAGTAACAACCGTAAAAATATTTCATGGAAAGTTGTCGGTCTTGGCCTTCTTACTCAGACGATCATCGCCATTGGTGTGATCAAAATTGCATGGATCAAAAGTTTTTTTGAATACATCAGTGGTTTTTTCGTCAAGATCTTAGAATATTCCCAATCTGGGACTCAAATGCTCTTGGGGGAGTTTGGTGATGTCGATCGATATGGTTTTATTTTTGTGTTTCAAGCCTTGCCCATCATCATCTTTTTTTCGGCCTTGACCTCCGTCTTGTATTACTTTGGTGTGATTCAAAAAACAGTAAAAGCATTGGCTTGGGGCTTGCGAAAATTATTGGGAATTTCGGGTTCGGAGAGTTTGGCGGTGGCCGGAAATATTTTTTTGGGACAAACCGAAGCCCCACTATTGATCAAAGCCTATCTGGAAAAAATGACCCGATCAGAGCTTTTTTTGGTGATGGTTGGAGGGATGGCCACAGTGGCTGGAAGTGTAATGGGAGCCTATATTGGATTCTTGGGCGGTGACGATCCTATACAACAACTGGAATTTGCCAAAAGCCTTTTGGCGGCATCTGTAATGGCAGCCCCTGGGGCAGTCGTCATCGCCAAAATCATGTTTCCTCAAAAGGAACACATTCCAGAACTGACCTATGTTCCCAAAGAGAGTGTGGGAGACAGTTTTCTAAACGCCATCTCCAACGGAACTACCGAGGGCGTAAAAATGGCGGTAAATGTAGGGGCCATGCTTTTGGTTTTCATTTCTTTAATCGCGCTTCTTAATGGGATCTTTTCGGGTATAGGAGATACCACGGGGCTCAACGCATGGGTAGCGACAAATACACCCTATACCGAATTCTCCATTGAATTTGTCTTGGGATATTTGTTTGCTCCGCTAATGTGGGTCATAGGGGTTGCGGCAGAGGACATGGCATTGATGGGGCAATTATTGGGTGTTAAAATTGCCGCCAGCGAATTTGTAGGCTACATTCAATTGGCCGAGCTCAAAGACCTAAACAACAGCTTGCATTTTGCTTATGAAAAATCGGTTGTCATGGCCACTTTTATGTTGTGTGGCTTTGCCAATTTTGCCTCCATAGGGATTCAAATTGGAGGCATCGGCATCCTTGCTCCCAACCAGAGAAAAAACCTCAGCGAATTGGGATTGAAAGCAATGATCGCTGGGTCAATCGTTTCTTTAATGTCTGCTACAATTGCGGGTGCAATTTTAGGATAATGTTACAATACTTTCACCCTGACCTTTTTCCATGTACGAATCAAAAGCACCGCAAAAACTACTGTAATCATTGAAATGATGGTCGCACGAGTGTATAGACCATAAATCCAATATCCTGTTGCAAACATGGCTCCATAAATCATTCCACAGCCCAGTAACATGGCGGTGATTCCCGAAGGAACACTCCACCCTTGACTGCTGTCCTCAACAATATTGACTTTTTCTGCAGCAGCTTCGTCCACTACTTTTTTCCAACCCGGGCCTCCAGGTTGTATTTTTTGGTAGAAAGAACGCAAAACAGAGGAGTCCTCGGCTGGTGTCAGATAGGTTACCGTAACCCATATGGCCGAAGTGACCAATACCACAAAGGGATATTCGAACCAAGAATCAAAAACTCCTGTTTCTTTATCAAATAGAAAAGGTCCGAAAGAGGTCGTTTTAAGGAGAATAGATAAAACTCCAGAGGCAAACATGGCCGATATTTCACTCCATGAATTGATGCGCCACCAGAACCATCTCAAAATAAAGATCAAACCTGTCCCCGCCCCAAAGGTGAGCAGTATGTCAAAAATTTGCAAGGCACTCTGAAGCAAAAGTGCCAAAGTAGCACTAAGTATCATCAGGCCAATGGTACAAAGTCTTCCTACTGCAACCAGTCTTTTCTCGGAGGCCTCAGGATTGATTTGATTTTGATAAAAGTCGTAAACAATATAGGATGATCCCCAATTCAACTGCGTTGAAATGGTGCTCATATAGGCTGCGATCAGTGACGCCAACACCAGGCCTAGCAATCCGGGAGGCAGTTTTACCAGCATGGCCGAATAGGCCAAATCGTGGCCCAATTTATCGTTCGCAATATTGGGGAAGGCTTCTTTAATACTGGCCAAATCGGGAAAAATAACCAAGGAGGCCAAAGCCACCAAAATCCAAGGCCAAGGTCTTAGGGCATAGTGCATGATGTTAAAGAAAAAAGTCGCCCCAATCGCATGGTTTTCGTCTTTAGAAGCCAACATTCTTTGGGCGATATACCCCCCACCACCAGGCTCTGCACCAGGGTACCAAGAACTCCACCATTGTACCGCCAAAGGAATAATTAGGAGTGTAATCAAGGCTTCACGATTGGAAAAGTCGGGAAGAATAGACAATTTATCCTTTACGTTTTCATGGTTGAGCAGGGCATCTATCCCTCCCACTTCTGGAAGATTAACCAAGTAGTAGGCCGCACCAACGGAACCCACCATGGCCACCACAAACAAGAGCAAATCGGTATAGAGTACGCCTCTAAATCCTCCCAATGTGCTAAAAGCAACCGTAACCAAACCTGCACTCACAACAGTTTGCCAAGGTTCTAGCCCCAACATGATACCCCCAATTTTGATGGCGGCCAAGGTTACGGAGGACATGGTAATTACGTTAAAAAGTATCCCCAAATAAAGGGCTCTAAACTTTCGGAGAAAACCAGCCGGTTTTCCCCCATATCTAAACTCGTAAAACTCTATGTCTGTCTTAACATTGGATTTGCGCCACAGTTTTGCATAGACAAATACTGTGAGCATTCCTGTGATGAGAAAAGCCCACCAAACCCAGTTTCCAGAAACGCCATTATTTCGGACAATATCTGTTACCAAATTGGGCGTATCCGTAGAAAAAGTGGTCGCTACCATAGAAACCCCCAATAACCACCAAGGCATATTCCGCCCTGAAAGAAAAAATTCGCTACTCGAAGAGCCCGCTCTCTTGGAAACCCAAACCCCTATAAAAAGGGAGATGGAAAAAAAGCTAATGATGATTGCCCAGTCTATTCCTAAAAGTTCCATTGATTTTATTTTGAGCACCAAAATAACCATTAATCTATAAACCTGATAAAAAATTGTTAAACAATCTCAACGTTCTAAATTTTTAAATAGGTTTGCAAAAGAGATTGGCTTCATGCAATTGAAATGTTACCTTCTTCGCTTAAGGCACTCCTTTTTTTCTAGGAAATTGAGGCTCTTTTTTGCGGCCCTTTGGCTCGGATTGATCTTTGGATTTCAATTGGCCAACGGACAAGTCGAAAATAACAATTCCTCTTTTAGTTTTCCATCCAACACTAATGATGACTCCAATCCGTTTTTCCAACCTCCACAAGAGGAAAGCCCCTATTTAAAGGGAAATTTTATGGAAAATCCTTTGGACATTACCGATCCCAAACTCGACGATAAAGGCGCTAAAATGAATATGGAAGAACAAGAGAAATTCCTCAATCCAGGGGATATTTATCTTTCTAAACTCCAAGGCAAAGGGGTAGAAGCAGGAAAAGATCCCAAAAAATACAGAACCAATCAATACATGGGAGATTATAGAATGGAAGGCAATCTGGCTCGGATTATTTTCAGAGATCACGAATATCCCGATGGGGATCGTGTAAGAATTCTCCACAACGATCAAGTAATTCAGCCCAATGTATTACTGGTAGAGCGATTTGTTGGCTTGACTGTTGAACTGGTCCCCGGTTTTAATAAAATTGATTTTGTCGCCCTTAACCAAGGGACTTCGGGCCCCAATACTGCCGAGGTAAGGGTATTTGACGAAAATGGAGAGATGACCGCTGCCAACCAATGGAATTTGGCCACAGGGGTTAAGGCCACCTATATTCTTATCAAAGAATAAAAGTTATTTTTTACGAGGGAGTAAAAGTCCAATCGACAACAGTATGATCCCTCCATACAGATAGGGAGTGTCGATAAAAGATAATTTGGAATACATCAGATAAACTACATAAAAACAGCCCAAAGACAGCAGTATGAGAAAGAGTTTGACAAGTGTTCTGAATTTCATGGCCATTAGCTTAAATACAAATTAAATGAATTTATGGAATTAATTAAATTATATGTAGCCGGATTGGTGATTTTGATTGTTGCCATTGTGGCTAATTTTTTGGCGGAGCAATTGGGACTCAAAACTTGGTATGCTTTTTTGGAAGGTATGGGTAATGGACAAAGCTTAAGTTTAAAAGACGGCTTATGGCTTTTTGTTTTTTATCCTTTGACGCTCGGAGGAAGTGCCCTATTGGGGCATTTTATCTGGAAAAGTTTGTTTTGACTTATTCTTTATTCTGATCCATCAGAAAGTTGGTCGTTTGGCGGTTTTTTGGCCATGAGCAGCAAACCAAAAACCCCAATAAACCCAAAAAGAAAACCAATGATGAAGCCAAAACGTTGGGTACTTCCCTTTTTTTCGGCAATATAACCTCCCAAAGCACCTGTTGCGACCCCCAGAGCCAAAGAGAAGAATAAAAAAGAATTGGTCATAAGGATTTAGTAAATAATTTTTTTTGGATCAAAAGCACGACAGTATAAAGCAATATTCCTACTGGCCCCAACATAAAAGTAGAAAGCATGGGTAAAATCATCCAAAGGTGCTTTATCCCTTTTTCTTGGCTGTTTTTGAGCATCCAACAACCCACCCAAAAATCGAAGGCTAAATAATGGAGCCATCCTGCGGCCACCCCACGGGGGTTGGCATTTTGAAACATTTGTGTCAATCCCTCCAAGGAGGAAAAATCGGCTGAAAAAGTTCCGGTAGTACTCGTCAGAAAATAAACATAGCCCATAGCAATTACCAGAGGAACCCAAGGGTAGTCTATAATCTTTTGGGTAAAGCCCTTTTTGGGGAAAACCAAAAGGAGCAACCAAAAAAATAAAATCCCTGAGTTAAAAAGATTAAAAATGGTCTCGTACAACATATTCTTATCTCAAAAATAAAACCATTTTTTTAGATGGCTTCGCTATCTTAGGGTTTTATTTATGAGGATATTCAAAGACATTCACGGACAGAGGATCGATCCCATTCAGCATACTCTGAATATTCTCAAAGAACACCCCAATGTTCAAATGCATATTGGGTCTGACTCCCAAAATGTAGGCAAATCAACCAAATACGCTACGGTCATCGCCTACCGCTTTGGCAGCAGGGGGGTACACTACATATTGAGTAAAAAGGAGGAAGCCTTGATTAAAGATATGTGGACCCGATTGTGGCAAGAAGCAGAAATGAGCATTGATGTGGCCGAATGGCTGACCCATCAGGTGAGTGTAAGGGTTGAAATTGATATGGACTACAACAGCGACGAGAATTTTAAATCCAACAAATTAATCTCCGCCACCAAAGGGTGGGCCAATTCCTTGGGCTATAAAGTCAATGTAAAACCTAACAACCAAATTGCGACCCGAGCAGCGGATTATCACTGCAAATAGATTAGAGCCAATCTTTAACCAATTTTTCTACCCCAAAACGAATAACATCTGTAACGGGGATTTCCAACTCACTTTCCAAATGATAAATGTACTCTTGGGCTTCTTTCTCTGACAGCTTCGCCGTGTTGAGAGCGATCCCCATCACCTTGGGTGAGCCATAGGTTCCTCCTACTGAGGCTAATGTTTCATTAAGGGCAATAAAATCAGCAAGCGGAGGAATATTAATGGATTCTGGATGCCTAAGAGTGGTCTTATCGGCCCTATGGCACAAAATCATATGGGTGGGACAACTGCCTCTCATCAAAGGAAGGGTGGCCGTACTGCCAGGGTGTAAGAGAGATCCTTGTCCTTCGATCACCACCAAATCGTGGTTTTTTTGGTTTAAAACCATTTGTTCTACTGCACCACAGGCATGATCTACCTTGAGGGCATCGAGTGGAATGCCGCTTCCCATCACCGTAATTCCAATTTGTCCTGTCGCAACAAAACCAGTATCGATATGATTTTCTTTGGCCCAACGATAAATTTCCAAACCTGCGGTCATCTTACCACAGGCCATATCGGTTCCAATCATCAAGAGGCGTTTGTTGGTCAATTGTGCCGCCCGGGCAGAGGCGATTTCGGGAGTAAATTGAGGAACCCTTACGTCCCATATCCATTGTTTGGAATCACGGATGTGCTGAGCGAATCGCTGGGCGAGGGTGTCGTGAAGACCATTGATGATGCTTAGCCCATTTCCCAAAGCCTCTTCAATCAAGGGTAGCCAAGTGTCGGGAATTCTTCCTCCAGAAGGGGCAATTCCCAACAAAAGCACTTCGGCGCCGCGGTCAATGACTTGATCTAGTTTTTCAAAGATGGGGATGTCTCTGTCAATGGGGTGTTCTTTATTGATGTTGCTCCCTGCATTTTGGGAGTCGATGATGCCAACGATGGGATTTTGAAGGTAGCGAGCTGCGCCCAATCCCATTTTACCATAATCGCTGTGCATAAAGCCCTCCATATAAAGGACAATTTTTTGTTGAGGTTTAAGCATGATATTGGGGTTTTAGAATTCCTCCATGACCGGGGATAAAATCGGGAAGCGTTACGCCATCAACCAAATGGACTCCTGTGGCAGGATCGGGAGCCAGGTTGTAATGAGAATCCAAATCTATATGATCGATCCCCCCAGAGAGGGCGGCTGCAGCGGCGATGGAAACCGAGGATTCGCTCATGCAACCGATCATGGTTTTAAGTCCGTATTTTTTAGCATTTTGAATGATGTGAAGGGCTTCGGTAATTCCTCCACATTTCATCAATTTCATATTTACCCCATCAATATGATCGGCCCATTTGCCAACATCATCGGCATATCGACACGATTCGTCAATGTAAATGGGAAGTGGTCGGTTGGGATAAAGATATTGAAGCTCAGACTCCTGCCCTTCCTCCAAGGGTTGTTCGATGTATTCCACTCCCCTATCGGCCAACCATTTCATCATATAAATGGCGTCTTGGGTGGACCAGCCCCCGTTGGCATCTACCCTGATTTTGAGTTGGGATTCTTGAGTACTTTCGATTACTTGAGCAAACATTTGTTGATCGGCCTCAATTCCCTGTGGGGAGCCGAGTTTTATTTTAAGGGCTTTTGCCGAGGTATTTTTGAGCATCAGCCGAATTCTTTCTTTGACCTGATCGGGAGGAATGATCCCAAGGGTAAGAGAAGTGGGGACTTGGGGTCGTGGGAGTTGAAGCAATTGATGCAAAGGCAATTGTGCTTTTTTGGCCTTCCAGTCCCAAATGGCAATGTCCAAAGCCGCATAGCTACAGGGAGCAATTCCAGTTTGTTTGTCCATATCATTGAACGATTCTGTGTTACTGGATTCTATTCCCTCTTCAATAAAGGTGGTGAGTTGATCTTGCATTTGCTCAACCGTTTCGGCTTTTTCATTTTTGCCAGGGGCAGCTTCGCCCCAACCTACCAATCCATCCTTTTCGTAGGACAAAAAAAGATTGTAGGAATCTCCCCTAACTCCCCGACTGATCGCCAAGGGGAATCTTTTTTTGAGTAATACTTTATGAAATTTAATCTCCATTATTAAACCATTGATTTGTAGCGAAAATATTTTGGAAAGGTCTTGATCAAAACAACCATCAAGAGTATCCCCGATCCATTGGCCAGTACATCTATTAAATCCCCAACACGATCGTCCGTAAAAAAATGTTGCCCCAACTCAATTAGCACCCCAAAAACAAGACTAATCAAAGCCCCTGTATTCATGGGTTTTTGGATTGAGATTTCTTTGGAAAAAGACTTGATAAGGAGCATACTCAATACTGCATAAAAAACAAAATGTCCAATCTTGTCTTGATTTTCAAACCAAAGTTCACCTCCTTCACTGGTGGGATTGAAAAAACTTAAGAAGACAATTAATCCCGCCCAAACGAGCGAACAAACAAACCAAAAATAATTTTTCATCAAAATACCACTAGCGTGAGCTTATCTCTTCAAATATATAAAACCTTTTAGTGGAGACTGACCATTCCCCAGATCTAAAATGTAAAAATAAGTACCCTCTGGTAAATTTTGATCATTTAAGCTGGAAGAAGAGGCCCTCAATTCTCCGTTCCAATCATTTTGATAGGGAGCCTCTCTAAGAACGAGGTTCTCCCATCGGGAATATACCCTCAGCTCGTGGTTGGGGAATTGTCCCAATCCCTCAATGACCCAATTTTCATTTTGCCCATCATTATCGGGTGAAAAGGCATTGGGTATGGACAGGGATTGATAAATCAGCAGGGTTTCTTGGGATGAACTTGAGAAATCACAACGGTAGTTTTTTGAACGTATGGCAGCTCTGATCTTGGAATCGACCCATGATTCTTGTGGGTTGAGTAAGACCAGGTTTTTTGAATTTACCCCAGTAAAGGAGTCGGAAGTTTCCAAATCTTGCCAGTCCATAGCAGAAGCTTGTAATATTTGCCACTGAATTTCAAACATTTCGCTGTTGTCTAAGTCGATACTCAAAGTTGACTGTTGATTGGGTATGACTGCCAATTTCAATGGGGGTTGTAGAGTAATGGATGGGCTGAGTGGTAATTCCAAATAGTCGTATTGTCCAGAATTGTCAAGATCTGCAACAGGGGTATAGCCTATGGCTGAGGTGACTTTTCCCAGAGCATCAACCTCAACAGGACTACTTCCCAAAATCCCGTCTTGATCTGGGTCTAGAAATCCAGCTTCGGTGGTATCATAACATCCATCACCATCACTATCCAAATCTCTGCTGTTGACTATTCCATTTTGGTCAAAATCTTCTTGGGTTTCATCCGTGTCCAAAATTCCATCATTGTCATCATCCAGATCGATATCATCTCTTACACCATCGAGATCGCAGTCCCGAGCAGTAGTAATGATCAAGCTGATACTGGCGTCCAGAAAATCACAATTGTCATAAGAATCTGTTTGATCTATGGTCTCTTGATCATTGGTTACCCCGTCTCCATCAATATCGGGATCACAAATATCTCCAATACCATCCCCATCAAAATCTTCCTGCTCCGGATTATAGTCCAGGGGGCAGTTGTCAAACCTTTCTGGGATTCCGTCATTGTCAAGATCGACATCATTGTCTTGATTGATAAGATCAAGGGTGAGGTAATCGGCGGTTAAATAATCTGGATCGGTGGTTGAAGGATCAACGTTGAATATCACTTTTGTGGATATATCACCATCTAAAAGATAATCGTCTATTCCCACTAGGGTTATGGCTTGCGGCTGATCCCAGTTCTCTGGTGTAAAGGTCAAAAAGATTTTATCGAGTCCAACCTCCGTGGGGTCAGGAACAATAAAACTGATAATGACTTCCGCATTGGGTTGGGCATTTAACTGGATGAAAAGGGTCGTTGAAGTGGTTGTTTCACTCAGCGGTGACAGGAGTTCATAGGAGGTGGTAACGGTTCGGGATTCAGCAGAATCAAGTGCAATGATTTCTCCGCTGAGAAGAATTCCAGGAAAATCATTGTCTAAATTGACCAAAATCAAATCGGCAACAGAAGCGGCATCCAATTGGTCATAGGCTGTATCAATTGACCTAGGATCTCCAGTGATAAAACTCACATTCTGACTTCCATCCAACAAAAAATCATCCAAGCCGGAAAGGGTCAATACGTTTTGTGCTGGATCATTCCAATATTCATTTTGTATGGTTATCTCTGTTTCTACTAAAGCCATTTCATCGATATTGCCCTGCAATGCAACCGGCAAAGTGACCTCTTCGTCATCTATCGGTTTGGTTTTGAGGGAAAAAGCAATCTTAAGTTGATCTCCAGATTCATCCGTTTGATCGTCATCTTCCAATAAATAGAGGATAATTCCGGCAAAATCATTGTCCTGATTGATCATTGCCAAAGGCGATATACTGGCTGGAATGATGCTTCCAAAATGGGGGTCTGTAGTCGTAATGTTACTGACAAAAATATTGTAATTGACGGCACCATCGTTGATGGGAATCAGGTCATCAACTCCATTGACCGTAATGACCTGTGGTTGATCCCAAAGTTCAGGAGAAATGATGATGATGGAATTGGAAAGGGCTCCTTCGTTGATGTTGGAACTTGCCCAACTGATTTGAACCGGTGCCGAAGGGGTAGCACTGAGACGCACCGAAAAGCTTGCCGATGAGCCGTCTTCTCCACTGAGCTGATCTATGGGATCGATAATAATTTGGATTAAATCGTTATCGACATTAATTAGGTCGAGCTGTTGGGGGAGCTCCGCCAAAAAATTGGGGTCAGAACTGTTGTCAACCGAAACCGTGATTTGAGCAAACTGGTCTCCATCGATGATGGTATCATCGACTCCTGCTACCAAAACTGTCTGCGGTATATTCCAATTCAAAGGGGTAAATTGCAACTGCTCGAAGCCATCATCTACTACCGCCTCGCCGATATCATTGGAAGCAACATTCAAAAAAACATCGCTGTTGGGCTCAATGTCCAGCACAACCGTAAAACTTCCTAAATTTTCATTTTCGCTTAGATTATTAGAAATAGCACCAAGACTGAATCCTGCCATATCGTTATCCAAATTTCTAAAGATCAAATCTGCTACATCAAATGCTCTCAAGGCGTCATAAACTTCGTCGGTCGATGTGGGATCTAAAGTTTCCAAAACCAAAAAGATGTTCCCATCAATAATTCCATCATCAAGCCCCGTTATGGTGACTTGATTGTTAAAAGGTTTGTTCCAGTCCGCATTGGCAATGGTGATGCTTGACGTGGATAGAGAGGCCTCTCCAGCATCTCCTGAAATTACCAAACCAAAGCTTACATCTGATCCAACTGAGGGTTGTGACAATAGGTTGAATTCAACAATAAATGAGGCTCCATTTTCATCGGTAACGGCCGATCCGCCCACCACATTTATTTCGATTCCCGGTGCTGAATTGTCTTGATTAATCAAATCAACATTATCCACTGTAGAGCCATCCAAGGCATTGTAATCGGTATCGGTCGAACTCACATTTCCCGTAATGATCTGATAGGCAATATTGCCATCCTTGATGGGGATAGGATCGGGGAGGCCAGTGACTATAATGGTTTGGGGGGTGTCCCAATTGGTGGGACTGAACTGAACATTGCTTATTGCCAACTGACCTTCGGTAAGATCACTGGAGGTCAATTCCAATGAGACCATACCAGAGGGCTTGGACAAAAGCTTTACACTAAAGGAAGCTTCATCGCCGTCCTCATCGGAAATATTGTCTAAAACAATGATTTCAAATCCAGGTATATTGACATCCAAAACCGTCAGGGTTACCGTTTTGGCTTCGGCATTGGTATAGCAGTTTTGGGTCAGTGGAACATTGACCGAAACAATAGGATAAATCATTTGATCTCCGTCTAAGAGACCATCTGTTTTTGGAATAATATCAATAGATTGTGGCACATTCCAATCGGTAGCTGTAAAGGTGACCTGGATGGGAGAAACAATGGCCTCGGTGATGTCGGGGTTGGAGATGTCCAATACTACATTGGAAGTCGGTGCCTCCTGTAATGTAATGTTGAACGAAGTGGGAGAATCGGTTTCGCTCAAGCTAAACACCGCCGGATCTAAACTAAAGACTTTTGGGGGGGGCATGTTGAGAGTAGCCGCACTGGGAATCACAGGATCACAAAGGTAACTTCCCATCGCTACAGTAACGCGGTAGTCACTATTTTGCAAGGAATTGTCGGCAGGTGTTACGCTCAGGATTGATGAACTGGTATTGCTATAGATTCCATCATCACTCAAGTCAACCCAATCGCTACCATCGAATATTTGCCATTGAAAAACGGGATTGGATAAATCGGTCTGCACTTCAAAATGAGCCGTATCTCCCAGACAAATAGTTTGAGCACTGGGTTGGGCGGTGATATTGGAAGGCAAAGCAGCAATGCCAACTTCTTGAAAATCGTAAACACCATTGGTATCGCCATCTCTGGGTTCAACATATCCATCATAACCAGCGACAAGACCCGTGGCACTTACCGTTACGGGGGAGGCTCCCAAAATTCCATCAGGCACAGCGTCACTATCAGTATATCCCGCTTCAATCACATCCGAACAACCATCGCTATCACTATCAAGATCATAGGCATCGGGGATGCCATTCCCGTTGGTATCCAAATCATTTTGATGCAGAATCAAACTCCATTTTAGGACTGAAGTAGTGGTTGCAGCGTTGTTGATATGGGTCAAAGTCAAATTTTGCATGTTTTCGCCCAAAAATGAAAAAGTGGGTGAAGTGGTCACTGACGAATTGAACCTAAATCGGATTTCGTTAGAAGAAAATAGGGTCAGTCCTAATTCGTAGTCATTGTCGTAATTGGTATCTACCAAAAGGTCATTGTTAGGATTCAATAACGAAATGCTTTCATTAGGGTTGCTCGTTGAAATGACAAAAAAAGCACCGTTGAGGGGGGTGTGATTTTCGTTTTGACTGTGGATCAACTTAAAATTCACTTGATCGTTAAAATCCCATTCTATCGTATTTTGCTTTCCACCACTGTCAAGAGAAGAAGTTAATTCTCCGATTGCGGTTTGAACAATCGAACTGTCGGAGGCTGCCACAATGGAGACCGTATATGCTCCTGCAATAGTATTGGTCGCTGTTTTGACAATTAAAGGATTATTGGGGTTGGCAATATCGAGTTGATAATCCCCTTGGGATTCGACGGTGTTGAGAATGCCGTCATTGTCCAAATCCAAATCGATATTGTCATTGATGCCATCACCATCAAAATCGGGAGGACAGTTGCTGACTACTGAGGGTTCTGAAAAAGCAATAGTTGTAACCCCATCACAAGTAATTTGCGCTTCAATTTTATATGCGCCAGGGTTTAAGGGTATGTAGGGATTTATACTGACTCCAAGGTCAACATAACCGTTTCCATCGTCATAGAGCCACTTATAGCTGTCGTAAGCATCAAGTCCTAGAGCTCTTAATTGTACATTGGGCAAACATTTCTCACCACTTAGAACGGGCGACTCAAGGATGGTTTCTGGAGCCGAAATAAAACCAGAGTAAAACCCTCCAGAGGTCGCTGCGCCATTTTGATTGAAATAAGAACAATACAATTCATCGGTAGAATTGATGGATACGTTTCCCGAAAGATTCTGAAGAATATAAGCCTTATAGTCTGACCCCTGAACTGACTCGGGTCCAATGATCAGTACCCCTCCAGAAAAACTACTATCGTCGGCAGATTTATTGGTGTTGTTGGCATCTGAAAAAGTGACAGAGGCGGTTTGATTGGTCACAATCGTAACAAAACCAGAAAATAAAGAAGACCCTATGTAGTCTATTTGAGGAATATTGTTCACTTCACCTTGACTTTGACAGGAGAGCGGAGGTACAAAAAACATTCCTTGATTGGCCTCACTACCTGTACCCGTTCCTTGCCAAGCAAATACATTGTTGGAGGTACTAACATAGAGTGTTCTTTCAGAGCCTGCATTGCTAAAAGCATCACCCTCGATCAGATAATAATCCCCAGCTTTGGCCAAATTGATGATAGGGATGGGATTGTCATCCAAAAAAACATCAGTATTGTCCTCATCAGCAACAATTAATACATTTTCCCAACCGTTTTCTCCATTTCCTTTCACAAAGACGTATTCATCACCTATTTTGTCTGCTCCTACCATTTGGTCAATTCCATAATCTCTTCCTCCTCCGTTGTGAAAACTTCCATTGGCTGATCCCGTATTGACAACTATGGGTCTATCGGATTCTATAGAAACTCCGATCAGTCCATCTCTATTGGCAGGAGCGTCATCGGCTTCGGCTGCGATCAAATAGATCTGCCCTCTTTCTAATTGGGCTGTAAGAGAGAAAGTTCCTGTCCCTGGAGGCGAAGTAATACTCATCAAATCCAATGTTTTGTCCAAATTGTCAAAGATCACTTGAGTGGCATCTTCGGTAGCCATTACCGAAATAAAATTTAAGTAATTTGCATTATCGTTGTCTCCCCCCGGGCTTTCACTCGTAAAAGTTCCCGACCGAAAGGACGTTCCTAAGGCAGACAAACCCTTGCTTACTAGAGCACCGGCTTGGGGAAAGCTTCCGCCAGAGCGGGACGAAGCTCTCATTCGAATGGCAACAAATATGGGAGCATCGGCCGTAATAATATAACCCTTGTCATTAACCGTTCTTCCAGAATAAAAATCGGCATTGGCAATAGCAAAAGAGGTGGTTCCTGACCCAATGGAATGGATTGCAGGAATGGAATTGGATACTACTCCCGAGATATAATTTTCAGAAACTTCTCCCATAGGAGCAATGGTGTAGTTAACATTATTTTCGGAAGGGGTTGAGATGTAGATGTATTGATCACGAGGGAAAGCGTTAGAATTGGATGCCCCGTGAGCAGCTATCGGAGGGATGTAGTGTACTTTACTGAGCTGAGCAAATTGGCTTTGTATGGCCAAAAGTGCAAATATGGAAAGTAAATTCCTGAAAAACACAACCCTCATTTTATTATTTTACTGTTTTAAAACACGGGGCTGAGCAATAAAATTACTGATTTTAATTCCAATTAAAAACATACAGGCTTTGAATCTATCATTTGTTTCAATATGTCTCAATTTGATTTTATTTATTTAATATATTTATTGATGTGAATCGAATTATTTATTGTTTTATTACTTTTTTGACAATCATTTGTTTTCCATTTCTCCTTATGGGACAACAAGAGGTCACCTTCTCTCAATACATGTTCAATCATCAAAGTCTAAATCCCGCCTATGCGGGATCCAAAGATTACACCCAATTTGTCATCCTTCACAGAAGCCAATGGATGAATTTTCCGGGAGCTCCAGAATCCCAAGCTTTTACTTTTAATCATAAGATGACCTCCAAGAATTTTGGTTTTGGACTTTCTGGAGTTAATGATAAAATTGGCCCTATCAGCAGCAGTCGTGTGGCCATTGACTTGGCCTATCACCTTCCCATCAATGATGCCTATTTGGCCATTGGTATCAAAACGGGCTTGACCAATTTTAATTTTGACGAAAACATCATTCAAACCACAACGCCCAACGACCTCGCTTTTACTTTTGATGAAGAGGAGAAATTTTTACCCAATATTGGCTTTGGGATCTATTATCATCGTCCACGATGGTATCTAGGATTTTCTGTACCTTGGTTTATAGAAAACGAAAGTTTTAACATACAAAAGCATTACTACGGCATATTGGGGGGACTATTAAAAATTTCCGACAGTGTTGAGGCCAAACCCAGTGTATTGCTAAAGCATACCGAGGGATCTGCTCTTGGATACGACTTGAGCGTGCTCTTGTTGTATAAAACGCTTTTTTGGATTGGTCCCCAAACCAGGGCTACCCTCGAAAAAGGGATTCCCAGTAACGATTGGGGAGGAGGTTTTGGAATCATTGCAGGGGTCAACCTAAATAAAAATATATCGGTTGGCTATGCCTACAACACCTCTAATTTGGGGAATTTTAGCAGTACCCATCACGCCACCCATGAAATCATGTTACGCTTCGATCTGGTACCTGCCTTTAAAACCGTACTTCGATCCCCAAGAATATTCTAATGATGAAAATAAAATACTTGCTTTTCGGAATGTTTTTTTGTCAAGGGATATTGGCACAGACTACTGTTGAAGACAATCGGACTCTGGAATGGGCAGATTATTACTTTATGAATCAAGAGTATGAAAAAGCGCTATCCCACTATTCAAATTTAGGAGCATCAATACCCCTTCGTTCGAGAAGAAACTTTTCCAAAATCTATGCCCATAATGGACAACTACAAAAGGCAGCCCAAATCCTCAGGCCTTTGGTGGACTCCGATTCGGCCGAGGTAAAGGACTACTACTATTTTGCTTCCTATCTTACCAATAACGATAAATTGAGAGACGAATACCGACAAAAAGCCATTCGTTTACCCATCGAAGAATCTCCTCAAAGTCCAAAAAGCAACCGCTCCACCTTCTATCAATTACAACCCTTATCGCTTAACACAGAAGACTCAGAATTCGGAACGCATATAATAGATAAAAATAATGCTAATTACTTAGTTTATAGTCAGAAACAATCCTCTAAGTACACCAAAGGTTTAGGTAAAAAATTCCTTTCAAATTCACCTATTTACAATCTTTACCAAGCCAAATGGGATTCCAAAACACTTCAGGCCCAATCCCCCGAGGCTTTTCCTTTGGGTCTAAATTCTGTATTTCAGGATGGTCCTTCGAGTTGGGATGCCGAAAATCGGGTTTTGTATTTGACCCGAAGTGCCCAAAGCAGGCTTAAACAAAAAACCGTACAGCTCGATCTCTACAAATGGACTTTTAACGCCTCTCAAAAACAAATTGCGCAACCGCTTCCTATCAATGTTGAAGGATATGCCACCATTCACCCTGCTGTAAGTCCACAAAATCAGAGATTGTATTTTGCCAGCGATCGGCCTGGAGGTTTTGGGGGTATGGACTTGTATTATGTCGATCTACTGGAAAACGAAAGTTATGGTTCTCCCGTCAATTTGGGCCCGGACATCAACACCGAAGCGGATGAAGTTTTTCCTTTTGTGTTCCAAGCAGATTATCTTTTTTTCAGCCAAAAAAGCGCTGGTGGAAATTTGTCTCCCAAATTGACCATCAATACCGTCGATGTCCGTTGGCATGTATTGGACTTGCCTGCGCCCTTCGAAAGTGACGGGGATGATTTTTCCTTTTGGTTCAATGCCCAGCTCGAATACGGTCTGTTCACTTCCAATCGCGATTCAGGAAAAGGAGGGGATGACCTTTATGCCTTTAAATTCACTCCCGAAATGATGGGTGTAGAAGACCATTATTCCTACAATCCCATCGACACATTGATTGTATCCCAAAAAGGAATACTAAAAAATGACAATGCCCACATGAGGAGTCATGATCCACTAACAGCCCTGTTTCCCAAAGAAGCTGAACTGGTCGAAGATGTCCATCACGGCTCACTGAAACTCAACAGCAACGGTTCATTTCTTTACAAAAACACTGCCCCAATAGAAGTCAAAGACTCTTTTGCTTATGCCGTAAAAAGTAAATACGGCAAATCTCCCACCATAAAGGTCCTGCTTCGGCGTTCCGAAGTGGCCTTGGAAGAATTACCCCAAGACATACAAAAGACCTTTTTGCCCATTTTTTATGAGTTTGGCAAATCCAATTTGTTGGTGGACTTCAAAGATCGCGTTGACGCAGTGGTTGCTGCCATGAAGGCGCAGCCCGAAATGATTGTCGCCCTGAGTTCCTATACCGATTGCAGGGGTACTAAAGACTACAACCTAAAACTCTCCCAAAAAAGAAATCAAACCATCATAGACTATGTCAGTCAACGCATCGATAAGGGGGATAGAATTTTTGGAGAAGGTTATGGTGAAAGCACCATAGCAGAGAACCATACGCTTGATTATTTGATCATTGGCGGTTCCTTTGAGGAAATAACTAATGCCTTGGATCAACAAAAAATATTCGAAGCCCTTGGATTTGCCTCCCAAATCAAAAAGGCTGAAGGAAACCTCCATCAAGTCATTGTCGGTCAGACCAATACTTTTGTCGAAGCTCAGAAAATAATTAACTCCCTAAGCGAAAAAGGGCATCGGGTATGGATCAATCAATGCGATTGCTGTAAACTGACTGAAGAAGAACACTTACAAAACAGAAGAACCGACTTTAAGGTTATTCGACTCTAAAAAGTGAATATAACATCTGAAAAGTAGGGTATTGGATTTCTGAATCGGTATATTTATAAATCAATAAAAAATATGAATTTGCTCTATAATCTTACTTTCCTTTTGATGCTTTCTCTTCTTATTTCCTGCAGTAAGAACGAAGATACAGCTGAAACAAACAATACTTCAGATGTTGAAAATACAGACCAAACAAAGAACACTCCAGATGTTGTAGGTGAAGGAGTGCCAGAGATATTCAATAAAATTTATGCTGCGTCGAAAATATACTTGGATGGAGAGTATGTAGTCGTGGAAGTCAATGGAGCTCCGGATCACAAAAGCCCCTATTATGCTAGCAGTGATGAATTATACGAAGCTTACAATGGATCCAATGACAATTACAATAAGAACCCCAACTCAATAAGTAGCTTTGATTTTGTATTTAAAATCCCGTTGAATCCCAAAGAAGCCTCCTCCAAAACCCCAACCCAATTGGGATCAATAGGCGTTGCCGTAAATGGAGTGTCTTTTTACAATCAATACGCAGGGCCCAACAATCAGCCTCTTACCAATGAGATTAATTCTTTTGACCAATACGGAGGCCATCCCACAGGGCAAAAGGTATATCACTATCATTTGGAACCCTATTACCTGACCACCACGCAAGGGAATGATGCCCTATTGGGATTTTTATTGGATGGATTTCCCGTCTATGGCCCAGTGGAAAACGGTGAGCGGGTCACCAACAGTGATCTAGACGAATATCACGGCCACAGTCATCAAACAGCCGACTATGCCGATGGTATCTATCATTACCATATCACAGACGCCGATCCCTATATTAATGGAAGTGGATATTTTGGAACACCCGGTACGGTTACTCAATAATGCCTTACTCTTTCTTTGCTTGACGATCTCCTGCCAAAAGATCGAATCTCCCGATCGGTTGGTGGTCAATGCCGACAGTCTGAGTCTGGTAAACAAAGGAAAATTGAAGTTATACAAAGGAACTCCTTTTAGCGGTATGCTTTTTAAGCAGGATACGCTTTCTGGAGACACCCTATATATTGAAAACTATCAATTGGGACTGAAGCATGGAATCTTTAAAAGGTTTTATCCCAATCAACTGTTATTTGAAAAAAGAGAATATCGAAAAGGAAAGAAAGAAGGGCTCCACCTCGGCTATTGGGAAAATGGGATGTTGGCTTTTGAATACCAGCTTGAGAACGATGTTTATCACGGAAGTCTAAAATCTTGGAACAGAACGGGACAAATCATCAAATCCTTAAATTATACTCGTGGACAGCAATTGGGGCATCAACAACTCTGGGACGACAAAGGTGCGGTAAGAACCAATTATATCATCAAAAATAACCGACGCTATGGATTATTGGGAACCAAAAATTGTATCAATGTATCGGACAGTATTCAGTAGTTTTTTAGCCCTGGTTTTATGGGGTTGTTC
>ERZ807291.3054-NODE-3054-length-24207-cov-15.378561_pt1 | contig 24207 bp, 20 predicted proteins | sample MGYA00521257_ERZ807291 | MGnify/ENA primary metagenome ERZ807291 (study PRJEB31413, sample SAMN03169783) | marine metagenome | biome: Marine; feature: Water; material: Subsurface seawater | place: North Sea | collected 2011-04-28 | depth 1 m m ... | reverse complement strand
AACGGCATAAAAAAGTGGTTTCTCATTTGCTTAGCGATTTATTTGATCGTGGTGAGATTTATCAGGCTGAATATTCGGGTTTTTACTCGATGCGAGCAGAACAATTCCTACAGGAAAAAGATAAGGTTAATGGAGAATGGCCTGAGATTTATGGTGAGGTAACCGAAATCACAGAGAGCAATTATTTTTTTAAGTTAAGTAAATACCAAGATTGGTTGGTTAAATATTTAAATGATAATGAAGATTTTATTGTTCCGAGATTTAGAAAAAACCAGGTTTTAGAATTTTTGAAAGAACCCTTGAATGATCTCTGTATTTCTCGACCGAAAAATCGATTGAATTGGGGGATACAACTACCATTTGATGAAGAATATGTAACTTATGTTTGGTTTGATGCACTGGTTAATTATATTTCTGCAGTAGGTTACGGAAATGAAACTTTCGAAAAATATTGGCCGGCAGACTTGCATGTAATAGGCAAGGATATACTGGCACCACCGCATTCGATATATTGGCCAATTATGTTAAAGGCAGCGAACTTACCTATTCCAAAACAAATTCTGGCACATGGGTGGTGGATGAGCTCTGGAGAAAAAATGTCTAAAAGTACAGGCGAGGTGGTTGATCCCCTAAGCCTAATTGAGCAAAGAGGAGTCGATCCATTTCGCTATTTTGTGATGCGTGAAATGACCGTTGGTCAAGATGCTGATTTTTCCTTGGATCGATTTGAATCGAGGTACAAAACCGATTTGGGTAATGATTTGGGAAATTTGGTGAGTCGCCTTTTTCATATGATTGCAACTTATGAGAATGGAGTTGTCCCAGTTGCTGAGTTAAACGAAGAATTTGAACAAAAATTAAAAATCCATTTTGAAGAAATGAAGCCTATGGCACTCGATTTTTTTAATAGCTATCAGTTTAATCAGGGGCTAGATCAAATATTTGTTTTCATTAGGGCAATTAATAAATATGCGGATGAGAGAAGGCCATGGAAACTGGCAAAATCTGATGATGAATTAGACAGTCAAAAACTCAAAACTTGCTTGGGGACAATGGTTGAATCTCTCCGACTCGCAATTCAATTACTAGCTCCTGTTATGCCAGATGTTCATGGTACGGTAAATGGATTGATGGGTTTACTACCCTGTGAAAATTGGGAAAAAGATTTGAATTGGGACTTTAGGCTTGAGGGAAAAACCCTGGGTAAAAAACCTATTCTATTTCCTCGGTAAAATCAGGCTCCTTTTTATTATCCTGATTTTGAATTCTAACTTCGGTCAGATGAATCCTAGTTTCATCAGCCTCTAGAATTTTAATATGCATATTATTAAGGGTAAGTGTTTCTCCTTCCTCAGGAATTCTGCCAAGTTCCTCTGTAATTAACCCCCCGAAGCTGGTGAGTTCTTCTTTGGAGTCAGTTACAAGTTCTTTGGGTAATTCATGCACGGGGCTCATACCCGAGATTTTCCATTTGTTAGATCCAGATTTCCTTACAGTTCTTTCATCCGAATCAAATTCATCCTGGATTTCACCTACGACTTCTTCGAGAATATCCTCCAGGGTAATCACGCCATCGATCCCACCAAATTCATCGCGAACCAAAGCCATATGAACTTTCCACTTCATCATTTTTCTTAGTGCTACAGGAAGCGGGTCTTCAGTGGACAATATAGCTGGTGCTTTACTTAGAGATTTTAAATCAATTGATTTTCCTTCGCACATAATACGAAAAGCGTACTTAACATGGATAATGCCAATACAATGATCTAGGTTACCTTTGCATACAGGTAATCTTGTATGGCCACATGTTCTGGCAATCTGAAGGTTTTCTTCAAGTGAATCTTCACAATTTAAAACCTGAACCTGGTTCCTTGGCACAAGAATATCCCGGACATGAAGGTGACCCATTTCAAGGGTGTTGCCAACAATTTCAAAAACTTCAGGGTCGAGTGTTGAGCTTTCTCTGCTGAGTGTTCGAATATGTTCTGCTAACTCGTTTTTTTCATCCTTTACCTCTATTCGGGGGTCAGTCCAGGAGTGCATAAATTTTTCAATTTGCCGAAGAATGATTGATATTGGAAAGCAAATCATTCGGACACCGAACATAAGTGGCTTACCAAATTTTAAATGCAGTGGAAGAAAAGAGCTGGCAGCTAAGGATTGCGATGCAATTCCTATCCAGGCTCGCTCCCAAAGAAAAGCTAAGATAAATGATGATCCAATACAAAAGCCCCACCCCGCATTTTCGTTTGCAAAAAGTACTTTTAGAAAGAAGGAAAATGCAACAGTTCCCAAAATGATCTGAATCGAAGAAAGAAATGCAGATTCTACATGATAAGGTCTTTGGTGGTTGGGTGCGGCAAGGAGTGAGCTCATGAGTTTATCGGTATTGTCATTATCCGGGACAGCCGTGATGCCTGCCCGAACGCGATCAATGAAGGATCTGTATGTGCTTATGTATAAACCCCACAGGCTAGTTAGAAACCATGCACTCAGAATTACATAACGGAATTCCATTAAGAATAAGAAATCCTTCATCCTGAGGATAAAGTTCGATCGAGAATTACTTTTATTGCATGCAGAACTTTTTCATTCTCAATTTCTGTACCAACTGAAATCCTTAAATATTCATTCAAGCCCTGAGCCATTGACCGGGCAATTACTCCTAGGTGCTGTAAGTCTTTAAACATTTTCTGCCCGTCTCCCACTTTGACTAATAAAAAATTTGCCTTGCTGGAAACAAATTCCAATTTCAGTTTTCGAAACCCATCTTCCAATTGTTTGAGCCCGCTTTGGTTTTTTTTCCTGCATTCCAATACCCATTCTTGATCTTCCAATGCGGTAATTGCAGTTTCCTGAGCAACTGAGTTTACATTGAACGGTTGTCGAGCTTTTTGAAGAAGATTGATCAACTCAGGATTTCCATACCCATAGCCAATACGGAGTCCGGCCAATCCGTAAATTTTTGAAAATGTTCGCATCGCGATAATTTTTTTTCCATCACGAATGAGTGGTCGGAGATCAGGCGGATCTTCAAGGTATTCAGCATAGGCTTCGTCTAGGCAAAAGATTACATGGTCTGGAAGTGATTCGGCAAATGCGATTATTTCTTTTGGGGAATTGGCTGTGCCTGTCGGATTATTTGGGCTGGGTAGAAAAATAAGCTTCGTTTTATCAGTTACTGCCTCGCGAAATTTGTTTAGGTCATGAACCAAGTTTGGCATTGGTACAACAACCGGACGAGCACCCATTAATAATGCTGTAAGTTTGTATACGACAAAGGCGTGTTGTCCCACTAAAACTTCATCTTCTGTATCTAAAAATACATGCCCCAATAATTCAATAATCTCATTTGAGCCATTACCAAGTATAATTTGATTGGGATCTATTTTTTGAAGCGAAGCAATTTTAGCCCGTAATTTGAATCCGCTTCCTTCAGGGTAAAGATGAATATTTTCTAAACTTTTTTTACCTGCTTCAATAGCTTTTGGAGATGCCCCCCAGGGGTTTTCATTAGAGGCCAATTTACATATCTCGTTTATGTCGAGATTGTACTCAAGGGCGACTTGTTCAATTGGTTTGCCTGGTTGGTAAATAGGCTGATCCAGAATGCGATGATTCGCAAGTTGGGAAAAATTCATATAATTTATTTAACAATAATTATTCCATTCAATTGATCAAGTAAAAGGGTGTCCTTAAACATGGTGTTGTGATCTATGTTTTGTTCCCATAGATTATTTGCGTGAAAGTAGCTGTATTTGGTGCATCTGGATTATTGGGTTCTGCTGTTAGTCAGTCGGTTGTTCGTCGTGGGCATGTTTTGTATCCTTATTCAAATGTATCCTCAATTGTTCATGCTGGGGAACAACTATGTAAAGCACTGTCATTAGAAAACGATGAACAATTAACGAGAGAACTTTTTGATCAATGGCCGGATGTGATCGTAAACTGTGCGGCAGTGTCTTCCCCTGATGCTGTTAATTTATCTCCTGAAAATGCAAAATTAGTTAATGTTGGTGGCGCGCATCGTTTGGCATCTATTGCCTCACACATTGGAGCTCGTTTTATTCACATATCTACAGATATGGTTTTTGACGGAAAGAAATCTCCTTATCGATCAACGGATGTTCCCAATCCAATATCTGAATACGGAAAACAAAAACTAGAGGCTGAAAAAAAAGTTTTATCTGTTAGTGAAGAAAATATTGTAGTTTTAAGAATCACATTAATAAACGGAAACAGCCCATCCGGAAAAAGAAGTCAGCATGAAAAAATCTTGAGAGGGCTTGCAGAGCAGAAAACGCTAACTTTTTTTGATGATGAAATTAGACAGCCCTGTTCATCAGAGAATACTGGAGACGCGGTGGTTGAGCTTTTGGAGAGACCTCAATTAAATGGTCTTTTTCATTGGGCTGGCACCGAAGAGGTTTCCCGTTATGAATTAGCAATTAGGATTCTTAGGCACTTTGGAATAAATAGCGAAAAGATCATCCGTGGAAGTGTACAAACTGCTCTAACAACAGTCGGGGAGAGACCAAATCACTTATCTTTTATACTCGAACCTTTGTCTTCAAAATTATGCGTGCAGCCTGTGTCTATTGAAGAACAAATTGGACAATTAAAAATCCCTTCAGATATGTATTCCTGGTATCGTGAATTTGCTGATAGTCCATCTAGTTATATCCATCGATTTTAAGTTTTAATTATGCCTCTATTACTATACCCGTATCAAAGAAGTTATGGAGCGATTAACATGGCAACAGACTTTTGGTTGTTTCAGCAAAAAGATTTAATAGACCCGGTCTTTCGACACTATGGGTGGATTGAGAACGAGATAACATTTGGATACGGACAAAGTTGGAACTGGGTAAAAAAACAAAGCCAGGTCAAAGATTTTAAAATTACCAGAAGGCCTACAGGCGGGGGGATTGTGCAACATGGACAAGACTGGACTTACACACTAATTCTACCTCATGGGCACCCTTCTTCGAGATTTCCCGCACTTGATTTTTATGAAGCACTTCACCTTTCCATCGGTAATGCTTTGCTTGTTCAAAAAATTCCCACTACCCTCATGCCTTGTCCCGCTCAAAATGAAAAGCAAAAGGGGATACCGGGAGACTGCTTTATGGAACCAGTAGGAAAGGATTTGATGAATAAAGGCGGATCAAAAAAAATTGCCGGGGCAGCAATGAAGAGGACAAAAAAAGGAATTCTTATTCAGGGAACGATAGACATTTCGATGTTTTCTAATTTGGATATGGGTAGATTCTTTAAATTTTTTATTAAGGAAATCGAACATTTACTTTCCGAAAAAAGACAAGTCGAACAATGGCCTGTTGAATTTGACCATGAACATAAATACTATGTTAAGCAGTTTGCCTCCTCAGTTTGGCTTGAAAACCGAAAAATAAACTAGATACTTAATGTAACAACGTTTTCCACATGTCTTGTTTGTGGAAAAAGGTCAAATGGTTGTACTTTATTTATTTTATAACCCCCATTAACTAAAGTACGCACATCTCTTGCCTGGGTGGCAGGGTCACAGGAAACATAGATAATTTTTTTAGGCCGAAATGAAAGTGTTTGGGCTAAAAAGTTTTCATCACAGCCCTTTCGTGGCGGGTCAATTATTAGAGATGATGTAGAATTTTCATCATCTAACTCATCAAAAATAGATGCAGCATCACCTAATATAAATTCCGCATTTTCTATTCGATTGAGTAATGCGTTTGCACATGCCCAGTCAAAGCCCTCACGGCTCACTTCAATCCCAATTACTTTCTTAAAATATTTTGATGCGGATAGAGCGAATAAACCACCGCCACAATAGGCGTCCACTAAAAGATTATCGTCTTCACCCTTGGCTTGCTCTACAACATAATCTACGAGGGCAGGAAGAATAAAAGGATTATTTTGGAAAAACTCACCCGCTTTAAATTGAAAAGTAAGGTTACCTACTTTTTCACAGACAACTTGTTTTGGGTCTGTAACTACTCCCTCCAGGGTATCTCGGAGTAAAAGCGTACCGCCTTTTTTCTTTTTGTTAGTGTTTAAACTTTCCCGCGCAGAAGGAAGTTCCTGATTTATAGCATCAGTCGCAATGGGGCAGTTGCAAACATCCACAATCATTTTTCGTGATCCATAGCGGAGAAACCCAATCTTTCTCGATTCCTCATTGCGTGGTTTTTCATAGTGAGGTGTTAATTTTGATCGATAACCATATTGCTTAGGACTTTGAATGACGGGTAAAACATCAACTTTTAAGTCCGCAATCCGATCAAAACTATCGGCTACTTGAAGTCTCTTCCATTCAAGTTGTGTGTTGTAATCAACAGATTGGTATTGGCATCCACCGCATGTTCCAAAAAGTGGACATTTTGGATCTACTCGATTGGAAGACGCATCAATAATTTCAATGCAATCTGCTTCGGAATAGTTTTTGTGGTTTCGAAATATTCGAGCAAGAATTTTTTCTCCAGGTAATACAAATGCGATTTGAATAACCCACCCGTCGTCTCTTGCAATCCCGTACCCTAGATTAGTTACATTCTCAATTTCGAGAATTATTTCGTGATGGTAAGGGTAAGGGTGGTCTTTAAAACCTTTTGGTGGACATTTCATTCGAAAAGTGTCGTAACGGGCTCGCACTCATCTTGCAAAACCCTTTTTTTAATAAAATGACAGTTCCAATCATAAGTAAATCAAATGAAAGGGTAAAAGAATTGGTTAAGTTGCGTGAATCATCGAGAAGACGAGAACAAATGCAGCTTTTCGTGATTGAGGGACTTAATGAGGTAAGGTGTTCAATTGAATTTGGGAAAACTGTGGAAACGGTTTTTTACTGCAAGCAATTTATAGAAACAAGCGGACTTGTGGAGGAATTTGAAAGACTAAAAGCAAATAAAATTAATTTGGTAGAATTGGGGAGTGATGCGTTTAAGAAAGCATCTTACAGAAAAAGTTCAGATGGTTTTTTGGCTACTGTTAAGATGTGGGACATATCTTTGGCTAATTTATTCAAACCTATCGGAAATGTATGCGTCATATTGGATGAAATCGAAAAGCCAGGAAATTTGGGAGCAATTATCCGGACGGTCGAAGCAATGGGGGCAAGAACTCTTTTACTGTCAGATTCATGCGTGGATTTTTTTAATCCTAATGTGATTAGGGCATCACGGGGTCTTTTTGCTGGAATAAATATTAGAGTAGGGTCGAAAGAACAAATCTTCAAATTATTGAGTCAGGAAAATTTTTGCCTCGTTGGTACCAGCGGTAAGGCGAAACAGTCGTTATGGGATTATGAATTCGATAAGAAAAATGCCTTCGTTTTTGGAAGTGAAAAAGCTGGATTGGGAAAATTTTGGTTAGATAGAGTTCATGGTATCATAAAGATACCGATGAGCGGAAAAGCAGATTCACTGAATATAAACATAAGCGTGGCCTGTATACTGGCTGAGCACCAAAGAAGGTGTTCTACCTCAGAGCGATTTTAACCAAACCAAACTTTTATTAAGTGAGTCGCTCATATCTCTAATCGGCTCGTAGCCCAGGTCTTTTTTCGCAGACTGAATTGAAAACCAATGGTCGTGAGCTAATTGGTTCGCAACAAAACGAGTCATCGGCGGTTCACCCCCTAGCCGTAATATACCCCATATTTTCTCGAGTGAAAAACCCAATAAATATGCTTTCCTGTAGGGAATTTTTTTTGTTAGCCCAGGAAGGTCAAGCATCATAAAAATTTTATTAAGCCAATCCCAAAGATTGACCGGTTCATCCTGACCGATGAAATAAGCCTTACCACCCAGAGAAGTATTATTGACCATAGATTCCATTGCACAAATATGTGCATGAACAACATTATCCACATGAGTGAGATCTACTGTATTTCGGCCTTCCCCCACTATGCGCAACCTTCCTTTTTTATGTCGATTAATAACACGGGGTAAAAGATGTGGGTCCCCTTCTCCCCAAATTAAATGGGGTCTCAGGGCAATTGTTTGAAGCTTTTGAGATTCATTTGCCTCTAATATTTCACGCTCAGCAATGGTTTTGGTTTCAGCATATGCTGAAAGTCCTGAATTACCATAGGGTAAGGATTCAGAGCCATTAACAATGGGTTGACCAGAAAATACAACGCTTGGAGTGCTCGTGTAAATTAATTTATTAATGCGATACTTTTTACATGCAGACAGAATATTTCGAGTCGCAGTCACATTTGAACTGTAAAAATCAGTGTATTTACCCCATACCCCAGCTTTAGCTGCAATGTGAAAGATTAAGTCTGCCCCCTTGAAAATATCTTCAGGTATTGGATCATTCGCTAAATCACAACAGTGATGCTGGCAATTTGCGGGCAAATCGGATTTTGTGAAATGCGAACTTCTTCCGATGGTATGAATTGTATGTTCAGAATTAATGAACTTTTTTGTCAGGGCTTCTCCTACAAACCCTCTACCGCCTGTAATTACTATTTTCATACTTTAGGAAAAAGAGACGGTTGATTTCCCATTTTTTTAGTCCATTTTTTTGCCAAGGATAAACGATGAATTTTTGCGTTATGCCGAGAGTCCACCGGCAGGCATTTTTCAACTACAACAAAACGAAAAGAAAATTCTGGTAAGTGTAATTTTAATTCTTTAAGAATATTTTCCTTTAAAATTTTAAATGAAATCGTGTTTCCTCTGTTAAGTTCAACCACCAAGCATGGCTCTTTGATTCTCCCTCTTCCTATACCGATCAAAGCGGATCGGAAAACGTTCTTCATCGCATTAACTATAGGCTCGCACCTTTCTGTTTCTAAAGGTCCATCTTTGGTGATAACCCGTTCCACTTTCCGTCCCATAAAACGTAGGAGACCATTCTCGTCGTAATATCCTAAATCTCCCATTCTATGATAATAGTTTTTCTCATCGTTGAATTTTGAGTCACAAGTTGCACCCGGCATACGGTAATATGTTTTACTAACCACTGCTCCTGAAGCACAGATTTCTCCAATTTCTCCCTGTTTAAGTTCTTTTGGGCAGTTTTCTCCAGATTCAAATGGAGACATGGAGATGGGCATTATTTTAATGGTATTTCCATTCAATGGTTTGCCCAGACAGGCACCTTTTCCAGAGTTGATACTGTCTTCAAGTTGTCCAACTTGACTATGATTTACTGCTGAAAGCGGTAAGGCTTCGGTTGCACCGTAGGGTAGGATGACTTGTCCATTTGGTATAAATTTCGATAAGTTTTTAATCAAAATTGGATTTGTGGGAGCTCCAGCAAGAAGCAATCTCTTAATGTGTGGAAGAGAGATATTGTTTGATTCACAAAATGAACAAATTTTCCCCCCAATAATTGGTGATGCAAACGCGGTGTTTATTTCAAACTGCTGCATAGTTTGAACAAGTTTTTGTGGGTCTGCCAATGCAGGTTTTCTAGGGTTCATTTCTGGAATGACAGAAGTAATCCCTAGTGCAGGATTGAACAAAGCAAAAATGGGGAGCGTAGCCAGATCATTTTCACCCTTCGTCAGGCCAAAGTCTGTTTTTAGGTGTGCAATTTGGGCATTAAATATTTGATGCGTGTAGCATACCCCTTTAGGAGTACCCGTGGATCCAGATGTAAAAACAATTGCGGCAAGTTCGTCCGAAGAAGAATGTGCAGGGTTTTCAATTGGCTCCAATTTACCCTGGTCAATCTTACTGATGAAAGTATTTTGGTTAACAGATACAGTTTTTTTGACAGACCGAAAAGCCCTTGGGAAAAGTTTACTTAAAATATGAATTAGTGGAATACCAACAAGAGCTATAGGTCGGGTATTTTGAACGCATTTCAGAAATGCCTTTGTTCCCATACCAGGGTCAATAATTACCGGAACCGCACCGAGATGAAATAACGCAAAAGCAATTAAAATCAATTGATATCCAGGCTTAACTGCCAAAAGGACTGAGTCGCCTTTTGAGATTCCTTTAGATTTAAAATAGGTTGAACAAAGTATGACTTCTCTGTGAAGCTGTTTAAAAGACCTTGGTTTAAATTGCCCAGTTTTAGCTGAAATAATGGCTGTTTCGTCAGGGTATTCTGACTGTGCAGTAACCAAATAATTGGCAATATTTTGGTGAGACGGTTGCTCTCCCACAAAGCAAATTATTTAAGTTCTGCAAGCCATCTTTCCGCTTCAATAGCGGCTTGGCAACCCATACCTGCTGCGGTTATTGCTTGTCGGAAAATATGATCCGCACAATCTCCAGCAACATAAACACCTGGAATTTCAGTCTTAACCTGAGAACCAATTTCGGGAACTAGGTAACCATTTTGGTCGAGAGGCAAGAGACCCTCAAAGGGTTTGGTATTTGGGACATGCCCGATGGCAATAAAAACCCCTTTACATGAAATCTGAGAGTGCTGACCGTTTAACAAATTCTCAATTGTAATTGCAGTGACTTTTCCATCTTCATTTGGAAGAATCTCTTTTACCCCGCTATCCCAAACTACATTGATTTTTTCATGATCAAGTGTGCGTTCGGCCATTATTTGGGATGCCCTTAATTCATTTCTTCGGTGAACGAGTGTTACTTTTGAACAAAAGCGGGTAAGAAAGAGTGCTTCCTCGCAGGCAGAATCTCCTCCGCCGATGACGACAACTTCCATATCGCGATAGAATGCACCATCGCATGTGGCGCAAGTGGTCACTCCTTTACCGCCATACATTTCCATTTCTCCGGGAATGCCGAGTAAGCGGGGGGCGGCTCCCGTTGCAATAATAACAGCTTTTGCTTCAAATTGTTTTTCTCCGGCGTATAAAGCCTTGGACTCTTGGTTAAAGGAGACTTTATCGATAAATGCATTTTCAACCCTTGCACCAAATCGAGTTGCCTGTTTTCGAAGTTGATCCATGAGAGAATACCCATCGACACCCTCAGGGAACCCGGGAAAGTTTTCTACCTCCGATGTTGTGGTAAGCTGACCGCCGGGTTGCTTGCCTTCGAGGATTAGAGGGTTTAAGTTAGCCCTTGCGGCGTAAATTCCTGCTGTAAAACCCGCACAACCGGTTCCGAGAATGATAATGTTTTCCATTTGAAGTAATTATATGATAAGTAATGTATCTAAACTGATAATAGAGAATTTAAAAGTATGAATATGACAAATTATTTGAAACCAGTCGAGTAGATGAATTGGTTCGATAGTCATTGTCACCTTCAAGGATATTTAAACAAGGGAATTCTTGCTGATGTCCTTACCCGGGCAGAGATAAACGAAGTTACTAGAATGGCAGCAGTCGGAACATCGCCCGAAGATTGGTCAACCTATCAAAGCTTATCCCGTCAATACAAAGAAACAATTTTTTATACAGTTGGTCTGCATCCTTGTTATGTGAACAGTAATTTCGGGAAGGAAATTGAGCAAATGGAAGATTTTTTTGAATCAAATTACCCTCCAGTTGCCGTGGGTGAGGTTGGGCTTGATTATTTTCATTTGCCTAATGATAAAACTTTAGCTGATCAAACTATTCAGATGCAAAAAATGGCATTTGCTCAACAGGTGGCTATGGCTTTGAAGTTTGATTTACCTCTTATTGTTCACTCTAGAGGAGCATTTGAAGACTGCATGAAAATCTTAGATTTTGCTCATGCAAATTGGGGAAAAGTATTATTTCACTGTTTTTCGGAAGGAGAAAAACAAATGCAACAATTGAAAGATAGGGGTGGGCGTGCTTCCTTCACGGGGATTTTGACTTATAAAAAGAATGATTGCGTAAGAGAAGCAATTAAGCTCCAGGGCATAGAAAACATAATTCTGGAAACTGACAGTCCATACCTCAGCCCAGTTCCTAAAAGGGGCAAAGAAAACGAACCAAGTAATTTGACTTTAATCGGTGAATATACAGCGACTTTTTTTGGTGTAGAAAAAAAGGATGTGGCTCACTGGAGCTTTTTAAATGCCAGTGCGTTTTATGGATTGGGTTCCAAATGAAAAGCCTAACTCTTAGAAATTTGGTCGGCGAAAATAGTTACTTTAGCCTGCTCCCCAGTAGTTAGAAATTTGGCTCGCCTAATTGCTTTCGCAGTAGAAAGTGTTGGGTTTGACTGGGTGTGCGGGAAAATATTTTTACGATTCATTCGAGATAGAACTCCGGCATTCTTAAGAATGCGAAGAACATCTCTTCTAACCTCACAAAGCAGTACATGACAGTTTTTCTCCTTCAGGTAATCCAATAATTCTTCTAATGCCATGACTGAGGTGGCATCCATATGATGGGCATTTAATAATTTCAGGATTAGAACTCTGAGGTTGGGGTCTTCTCCAACACGTCTAATTTGTTCATAAAACAAATCTGCAGCAGCAAAAAACAATTCACCCTCCACATGGACAATTGAAACCTCTGGTTCAGGGCGACGAGTTTTGGCAGATAATTCAGCTAGTTCACCATCATCATTATACCCATATTCGACCATCTCTGGCTCTGCAACTTTGCGAAGAAATAAAAGGATCGATGTTACAACACCCGCAAATATTGCCATTTGTAAGGAGAAGATAAGTCCAACTAAAAGGGTAACAGTGAAGGTTATTGCGTCAGACCGAGTAGCTCGTGAAACTGCCTGAATTTGCCTGGCCTTGATTAGAGATGCTCCAATAAAAACAACCAATGTTGCTAGTGCAGGAACAGGAATGTACGCAACAAGAGACCCTAACAATAAATACCCGAAGACAAGAAAAAGCCCGGTCCATAGATTAGATGCTCCGGTCATGGCCCCAGATTGAATATTTAGAGTTGAGCGAGTAAGTGACCCGGATGACGGCATTCCTGAAAAAATGGAACATCCTATGTTACCCATTCCGATAGCTAGTGTTTCCTGATTAGTCTCGATTCTCTGCCCAGCTCTTGCAGCAAGTGATTTTCCAATGGAGAGCCCTTCAAGTAAGCAGAGAAGGGAAATGGCGATTGCTGCCGAAATAATAGGCCCGCTGTTATCGGAGAGAGTATCAAAATTAAATGTTGCACCAATGGCAGCACTTGAATCAAAGCTATCCAAAGTATGAACAAAACCTATGGAATCAGCCCAGATAAAATTTATTAGCGCTGATAAAACTAGAGTTATTGCAACATTAGGTAATGCCTTAAATTTGAATTCTAAAATACAAAAAATAACCGCGGTTAAAAAACTAATGAACAAAGCGGGCCCTGAGATATCACCCAATGCTAGAATTGTGGCAAATGCGATTTGCCAAAAAGTTGCAAGTGCACCTTCTGAATGTAATTCAAGCCCAAAAACATGTTTGGCCTGATTTGCTACAATTAAACAAGCTGCCGCAGTTACATATGCAGTGATAACTGTTCTTGAAACAAACTGGATCATGAAAGAAATTTTTAAAAAAGAAGCAAGTAACAAGAAAATACCTGATAGTACTAAAATCCATGGCAGAATTAAAAGGGAGTTAGGTTCAGCCATACCCTCTTGATTAATCATGCCAATTGATGCAAAAACCCCAAATAGTAAAACGGCGGTTGCATTAGTTGGGCCGAGGGTAATGAACTTGGACTTAGAGAAAATACTACCAGTTATTGCTGAAACTGCAGAGCCAAGTAGGCCGTATTTAATGGGTAGTCCAGAAACCAAGGCATATGCCATACCCTGAGGGATCGCAAGAAGGGCAACATTTACGGATGCCCGACAATCTGCAATCAGTGCCGATGTAGAATAACTACCTAAAACATTTAAAATGGGTAGAATAGAGTAAAACCTAAATGGCCAATGGTCTTTGCCTGAGGTCATATGTTAAGAATAAATCAGAATTTTTGATAACGAAGATTGAAATTAATGGGTTACGCTAAATAAATATGAATAATTTTTAATGGGGTGTTGACGGGTTTTAAAGAAAAACATTCCAGTGTAAATCAGTTAATTTTAGTAAGCAAAACAAGAATCATTTCGTTTTTTTGAAAACAATACCCGCTAGTGAGTTTTGCCATGCAAGATACATCTTTTCAAACTGTTCTTTTGCAAGGGAAAGTTCTTTATTATGTGCCTTTAATAATTTTAGCCTCGGACTAAATGTGAGATCATCTTTATTCTTCATTTCAAAATCTACGAGTCTGGCATGCAGCTCTTTTTGCCTGGACACAGAAGATTTCAATTCGTTTTTGATGTGATCAATGCCTTTTGCTAATTCTTGGTTTAAGGATTCTCTTAAACTTATCAGGTTTTTAGAAATTTCTTTTTCCAAAACTGGGTCCAATGCTTGGTTTATAAGCATTTCACTCAGTTGTTCAATGTGAGATAAGATTTCCTGAACCTGACCGAAGGAAGCAAGTAAATTGATGGACAAATAGTTTTTGGCGTCTTGTTTCTTTAAATGAATTTTCTCAATTTCTCTTAAAATAAGAATAAGAGAATCAATTTCTGATCTAACTTGAGAGAGTTCTGAGTTAATCGCAATTTCTTCTATTGAAATATTTGAACCCAGGCCCTTTTCCTTTTGTAAATTTTGTGAGAGAGTTAACTGGTTTTCCTCGAGTTCAAGGATTTTAGATTGCTGTTCAACAAGATCAGGGAGTATCGGATTACTCCTAGATTCGTTAAAAATGGAATTCTTATATGTTTCAATAATCAGATCCGCAAGAAGAGAGGAGGATTTTTTAGAGTGTCCCCGGACATGTAAAATGACTTGTGCTGGTTCTTTAATATTCACCCGTGCAGTGTACAAAGACTGTAAAACACTGGTCTCATTCGTTGGAATGTCGTCAAATGGGCTAAACACTATTTCTTTAACAGTTTTGTTTTCGTTTAGAGCCTTAAGCAGATTTTGACGGAATATCTTCCCTAGCAAAGCGTGATTGTGAAAAGTTGCTCCGTCGGTATCTCCTTTTTGTACTTCAATAATAAAATTTGTCTTGGCCCAGGCGGAGGATTCTTCAGAAAAAAAATCAGTATGCTCTCCATGTGACTGGACAACTTTTTTGGATTCAATAACAAGAGACTCATCATATCCGCGAATGGTATCTTTCTTAATTTGATCAGTGTAAAACCCTGCACCGAAAATGATCAGTGTGATTATGATAAGCAAAATACTTTGCCATTTTTGCATTTTTTAAATAAACATAATCCAATCCTCATTCGCAATCAGTTTAATTTTATGAATTGGTAACAAAATTGCATATGATTGACAAAAAACTCATTCCGTTTTCATAATAATACCTTGGAAGAAAACCTTGTACCATTTGATTTTTCGCAAAAGCTTACTGCTTTGCAAAAACCACTTTATGCCTATATTTTAACCCTTCTTCCTAACAGAACGGAGGCAGAAGATGTTTTACAAGAGACCAACCTTATTTTGTGTCGTAAAGCGAATGAGTATGACCCAGAAGGTCACTTTCAGGGGTGGGCGTTTAATATAGCTCGGTATCAGGTGATGGGGCACATATCAAAATTTAAAAGAAGCAAATTATTCTTTAGTCCCGATTTAATAGAAAATCTGGCCGAAGAATCCCTCGATTTAAAAGACTTAGATTTGTCCCGGAAAGCACTGCAAATTTGCTATGGATTGTTACCCAAACATATGAAGCCCATAGCACAACTAAGATTTAGAGAAGATAAAAGTTTATTAGAGATCAGTAAAAAACTTAAAAGGCCCATGGGTTCAGTATCTGCCACCCTTCATCGAATTCGGATAAATTTAATCAGCTGTGTAAAAAATAAAATGCCAAGTTTAGAAGCTGAACTGGAGCACTAAGCTAGGCTGGTCAAAAAAAGTAAACTTTTTATGTAAGAAAATACTCCTGACTGCTAATACAAGTATACCACTTAGTATCCCATGTATTATAAATCTACAAAATTTAGTAAGTTAGACAGGCTTACATTTAAAGTTTTAGACGGAAATCACACTGAAAAAGATTTTCAACAATTGTCTGTTTTACTTCAAGAGGATAGGGAAGCCCGTAAGCGTTATGCATCTTTAACCAGACAGGAAGCGCTATTGCATTGGGAGGCTTCAGCGGCAGATAGTGATTTAAGTAATTACAATAATAGTTCTAACATTATTTCCTTTCCTATCGTTTCTTCTATTGCCGCAGCAATAGTGGCTATGTTGGGGGTTTGGTTTATCCATCAGTATCAAAATAATTCAACCACAGACTTACAGGCCAATTTTTATCCTCAAAACTCTTTATCTACAGACAAATATTTAGGTTCCTCAGATTCCTCCAGCGAGCATAGCCGATCGATCAAGTCACCGCAGTATGATTTTGCTTTAAAAGCTCCCCTGGGAAGTACTCAAAGGGCATTTAATGATGCTTTATATGGACTGGAAATACTAAAGAATAATCGTAATTATGGTGAGGGTGGAGAAGTCGAATATTTTTCAGACATAGTATCCTGGAAAAGGATAAATCACTTATCTGTTCCATCTGAAAATGGAATTCTTCCAAAAACCGGAGATCAAATGATTCGATTTTCTTCGTTGGAGGTGAATGAGAATGCTCAAATTGCTGAAGTTGCAGAAACAATTCAAATCCTTGATTTCCGGGAATTTAATTCTAAACAGCCCCACGCTGATAATGCTCTTCTACAAACGAGCGTGTTTTTTAACAAAGAGACAAACCTATATGGCGACGAAACCGAATTCTCTTTGTCTTTCCACGCAGTTAAGTCTTCCAATCCTAATGAAAATTTAACTATTGGGCATCAAACAAGTTCCCTGGAAAGCGATATAAACCCCAGTTCTTGGGAGGAGTTGAGGTCAGAATTTTATTTACCTGAAGGCACGGATTTCGTCGTTGTTTCTATGTCTGCTCAAATGGAAGGTTCAAATTCTTTATTACCTAATCTGGAGGGTCATTATGCGGATGGCTTATCTATCAATTTATTGGTTGATGGAAACACATTAGCTGGTCCACTCTGATCTGATAAATTATTTTGTAAAAGCTTGCTTATCTAAAAGCAACTTCAAGAATGGAATCATGATTAGAGTTTTTACAGCTTTTTTTTTCTTAAATGTTTCCAGCTCCAGTTTCCTTTTTAGTGAATGGCCCAACTACGGAGGTCCGCATAGAAATCAAGTTTCCAATGAGAAAGGGCTGAGGGTTAGTTGGGGAAATGATGAACCAAAAGTTATTTGGGAATTGGATGTAGGTTTAGGCTACTCATCAATTGTTGAATCGGATGGACTTGTTTACACTCAGGGAAATAAAAACAGTAGAAATACGCTTTATTGCGTTAATGCTGAAAGTGGTAACATTATCTGGAAGCACACTTATCCTTGTAAAAAAGACCCAAAATACTTTGACGGTGGAAGCCGTAGCACTCCTGCTATCGCAAACAAAATGGTCTTTCTATTTAGTCATGAAGGAGATTTGTATGCGCTGGATGCATATACAGGTGATATAAAATGGACGAAAAATCTTATACTTGATTTTGATGGTAAAAGACCAACTTGGGGTTTTTCTGGCTCGCCTTTATTGGTTAATAATAAATTAATTTTAGAAACGGGATCTTCCAGTGGCTCTTTGGTTTGCTTACATGCAAAAAGTGGCGATTTGATTTGGAAAAGCGGGGAAAGTGAGGCTGGTTATGCGTCTCCAATGCTCTATGGAGAAGACCTGGATGAAGTTTTAGTATTTAACCAGTTTGGACTTGTACTTCATAATCTTGAAGACGGAAGTATCATTAAAAAGTATCAACACACCACAAGATATGGAATCAATGCGGCTCAACCCATGGCTGTGGGAAATAAAGTCTTTATCTCGTCCGCCTATGGAAAAGGCGCAGCACTTGTTGATTTTAATCGCCGTAAGCCTGTGTCCTTATGGGAATCCGTCTCATTTTCGTGCCAAATGGCGAGCCTCGTAAGAATGGATAATTTTGCTTACGGCATTCACGGACAGGCTGGTTCTAGGTCGGACCAATCAAAGTTATTCTGTTTAGACCTTCAAAGTGGAAAAGAGATGTGGTCACAGAAGGGTTTTGGTTTGGGCACGGTTATTTTAGTACGCGATACTTTGGTTATTATGAGTGACGAAGGCCAATTATCTCTAGTTCATGCAAATGCCAATAAATTTGAAGAACTATTCCAAACTCAAGTGTTATCTGGCAAAAGTAATTGGATTCCACCTACTTATGTTAATGGCAGACTGCATTGCAGAAGTGCAAAAGGAAAGTGGGTCTGCCTAGCAATGGGTTCTCAAAAATAAAACTAATTTTTTTAAATTAGTTACTTCAATTTACTTTTAATATTTTCAGATAAGTGATTTAAAGTTTTAAAAAAAACTTTTCTTTCGGAAAGTATCAATTCATCCAATATTTCCCCTTCTAAATTATCTGCAATACACTTTGCTTTAATATATTTGAGATTTCCGAGATCGGTAAAATTAATGGTTTTACTTCGTTTGTCATGCAGAGAAATTTTCCGTTCGAGCAAATTCAGGTCTTCCATTCTTTTGACTAACGCAGATATATTATTTGGGTCTGTCGACATTAGTTTTGAGAGTTTCGACTGAGATAAAGAGTTTGGGGGCACACTATGTGTCCATCGAAGTACTGTAAACTGGTCAGGAGTTAATCCCACATCTTTAACCCGTTCCATAAAAACGCAGTTCAACCTGTTCCAACATTCTCTCAATAAGGGCGGTAAATTTTTTGCGAGCATTAAATCGAGATTAACCATGGAAATATTATGTACACAAATTTACTTTCAATCATTGACAACATAGTACACACAAGTACTAATTTTAAGACAAATCAATTTAACCATGGTACGAAAAATGAATTACAAAACATACCTTCTGTGTTTACTAACTGTTCTTTTAACAAATTGCTCAACAAAGATTAAAAACGACGGTTCGTCTTTGGTTGGAAAAGAAATGGCACCCAATCAGGTCAATAAAGATTGGTTATTCTGGAGAGGGCCAACAGGAGGAGGCGTTTCTGCTCAATCCAACCTTCCTGATTCATTAACTGCTAATACACTTCTTTGGGAGCATGAAATTCAAGGAGGGGGAGTGCCAGTGGTCGCAGGAGGAAAGGCATATCAGTTTGGCTATTATGGCGTTGGAAATGAATTACAGGAAGCATTGGTTTGCTTTGATGCATCTTCCGGAGAAGTCCTGTGGGAGAGGTTGCACAGCGATTTCATAAGTGACATAGTTTACAACAGATATGGTGTAGGTGCTGCATGTATAGATAGTGCCACTGGCAATGTTTATTTTCAAACCAGCCCAGGTTTACTGATCGGTTACGATTCGGATGGGAATAAGTTATGGGAAAGATCGCTGATGGAGGAATTTGCACGGTTGACTTTTCCTAACGGCCGAACTGGCGGACCGTGTGTCGATGGGGAGCTAGTAATTATTCATGCCATAACTGCCAACTGGGGAAAGCAAGGTCCAGCCCGAGACCGCTTCTATGCATTTGATAAGAAATCAGGAGACTTGGTTTGGTCATCGACTCCTGGAATCACTCCTAAAGATAGTTCTTTTTCTCCTTTAACATTTGAGGATTTGCCAAGTGGGCGCAGAGTTTTTTATAGCGGTACAGGTTGTGGGCATATTGTTTGTATCGACGCTCGAACTGGTCAGGCTTTATGGCGATTTCAAATGTCTTATGGGGGAGTCAATTCCGGCGTCGTCATACATGAGGATTATGTGATCGCCGTTCACGGGAAAGAGAATGTTGATTCATCCAATATCGGTAGGATGGTAGCGATTAAAAAACCGAAAAACCTACCCTCCTTGAATGAAGATCTGATTGTTTTAAATAAAGATTCGGAAGTTTGGAGAAATAACTCCATTGAAGCTTTTACAAGTTCACCAGTGTATCGGGACGGTCGTCTGTATGTTACAACTAAAACAGGGGAACTAGTGTGCCTTGCAGCAGAATCAGGAGAAGAAATTTGGACCATAAAGCTGGCACCCGATCAGGTTCATGCTTCTCCAACTTGGGCGGATGGGAAGCTTTATGTTCCTATGTTCGATGGTAGAGTTTCCGTTGTTAAAGATAATGGAAATGAAGCTGAGATTGTTAGCCAAATGCAGTTGGAAGGTTCCTGCTTGGCAGCTCCATCTGTTGCACATGGTAGAGTGTTTGTGCAATCTAAGAAAAAGCTCTATTGCTTTGGTTCTAATAAAACATCTCCAGCTTTTATTTCCCATAAAAAGGATCAGACTCTTGCATCTAATGATGCCTTTTCTCTCCAAGTTGTCCCGGCAGAGTTTTCCATTAAGTCGGGCAGTGCACTATCTTTTAAAGTGTATTCACTTAACAAAAACGGTAAAAGAATAGAAGAAGTCAAGGAAGGCTTAACTTGGGAAAAGTGGATCCCTCCAACCGCGAAAGTTCAATCCGTGGTAGATGCGGAAATTACTTCCAATGGAATTTTAGTTGCAAGTAAAAATGCCAAACTATCTGCTGGCGCACTCCGGGTCAGTAATGGGAAATTGTTTGGGATTACAAGAGGAAGGGTTTTACAGGATTTGCCTTACAGCGAAAACTTCGAAAGTGGGTTTACTTTATCCCAAAAAAGTTCTGACCAAATTTCATTTTCATATGCACCACTTTCGTGGTTAGGAGCAAGAATGCGTTGGCAAATCCAAAACTTAAACGGTAACCTTGTAGCTGGGAATACCCTGGATCGCGTCTTATTCCAAAGAGCAATTAATTTTGTTGGGCATAAAGATATGGCAAACTATACCGCACAGGCTGAGGTAATGACCGATGGAGATCGAAGAATAAAATCCAATATTGGTTTAATTAACCAGAGGTATATTTTTGCTCTTATTGGCAACAGTCAGAAACTAGAAGTTGTATCTAATTATGATAGGTTTAGGCATTCTGTTCCATTTTCATTTAAAACGAATACTTGGTACCATTTAAAAACACGGGTTGATATTCTAAAAGACGATACAGGAATGATTCGGGCGAAAGCTTGGTTAAAAGGTGAAGCAGAGCCCAGTGCTTGGACCCTTGAAGTTTCTCACATAAACCCTCATTTACACGGTGCGCCGGGAGTGTATGCAATGTCACCTCAAAGCAAAAAGAAGGTGTACTTTGATAATTTATTAATTAGCTACAACAACTAAAATTTACTTACTCATGAAAACATATTCTCTTATCAAGCAAATATTACTCGGTTCTATTCTGGTTCTGAACTTAAAACTATCATTTGGGGCAGATTGGCCAATGTGGGGAAGAGATGGGACCCGAAATATGGTATCGGATGAAAAAAATATAACCTTAGATTTTAATCCTGGAGAAATGAATGACGATGAGGTTGTTGATATGAAAACAACCAACAATGTTAAATGGGTCGCAAAATTAGGTTCTCAAGCATATGGAAATGTAACTATTGGGAATGGCTATGTTTTTGTTGGCACCAATAATGAATCTCCGCGCGATTCAGGCAAAATTGGGGACCGTGGTGTGGTCATGTGTTTAGATGAAAAAACCGGCGAACTTAAGTGGCAGCTTGTCATACCTAAGTTAGGGGCAGGAAAAGTAAGCGACTGGGAATACATTGGTATTTGTTCATCTGCCGCGATTGAAGGGGATAAAGTTTATGTGGTGACGAATAGGTGTGAAGTGGTATGCTTGGATATTAATGGCTTGGCAGATGGAAATGATGGTCCATTTAAGGACGAGGCAGCCTATGTAAGGCCAAAGGGTTTAAAAGATGAGTTAAACCCCAAGCTTGATGCAGACATTCTTTGGATGTATGATATGCGAGATGAGTTGGGAGTTTTTCCTCACAATGTGACGAGTTCATCCCCTGTAATTGTTGGTGATAATGTATATGTGGCAACTTCTAATGGAGTTGATTGGTCCCATACAAATATCCCAAGTCCATTATCTCCCAGTTGGGTTGCCTTGGATAAAAATTCTGGTGATCTTGTGGGCGAAGATGGTTCGGGAGCGAGTCAGAATGCTCTTCATGCGGCTTGGTCTTCTTTAACATACGGCAAAGTGGGCACGCAGGAAATGCTTTTTTGGGGTGGTACAGACGGCTTTTGCTATGGTTATCTAAATAAGACAACGAAGGATTCAGATGGATACGATTTATATAACCCTTTATGGAAAGTGGATTGTAATGAGCCAAACTATCGAAAAGACAAAGAAGGAAACAAGATTCCTTACGCAACTCCACCTGGACCCAGTGAGTTAATCGGAACACCAGTATTGTATGAAGAAAAAGTATATTGTGCGATTGGGCAAGACCCCGAACATGGAGATGGAGTAGGGCGACTTTCATGCATCAATGCTAAAAATGGCGAAGTAATTTGGAAATATACTGATGTAGGTCGGACAATATCAACCGTTTCGATTGCCGATGGTTTAGTTTACTTAGCTGAATACGCAGGAATTATTCATTGCATTGATGCTAACAGCGGGACCGTTTATTGGACTCATGATTCTTTTAGCCGTATTTGGGGATCCACTTTGATAGCTGGTGGTAAGTTATTACTTGGCAACGAAGATGGTGACTTAATTTTGTTAGATCATGGAAAAAAGAAGCCCGAGGTAACCACCATTGATATGGGTGCACCTGTATACAGTTCTCCAGTTGTTTCAAATGGCACACTATACATCGGAACGCAAACTCATCTGTATGCTATCGGGAAATAAGGAAATTATGATTTTTGCAGGTAATGAATAGGAAAGTTATTTGGGTATTATTTCTTTTACTTTTTATGTTCCATCAGGATTTTTGGTGGTGGGATGATGCGAGTTTAATTTTTGGCTTTTTACCAATTGGCCTGGCCTATCATGCCGCTTTTTCATTGGGTTGTGCGTTGTTGGGTTGGTTGGCAATTAAATATGCATGGCCACATAAATTGCAGCAATTTGCAGAAAAAAATACAACCGGTAAGGAGGAGGGTTAAATGATTACACTTAATGTCATCCTCTGCTATTTATGTTTACTTTTAGGACTTGGTTTTATTAGCAGTCGCTTATTCCGAGGAACCAGTAAGGATTACTTTGTTGCTAGCCATAGCATTGGGCCATTTTTACTTCTCATGAGTGTTTTTGGAACCACCATGACTGCCTTTGCGCTGGTAGGTTCAACCGGAAAATCGTTTGAACGTGGAATAGGAACTTATGGTTTAATGGCGTCAATCAGTGGTTTGGTTCATGCGGGAATTTTCTTTTTAATTGGAATTAAGCTTTGGGCATTCGGTAAGAAGTTTGGCTACATTACTCAAATTCAGTTTTTTCGTTCGCGATTTGAATCAGATCGAATTGGTTATCTATTATTCCCAATTTTGGTTTTATTGGTAGTTCCCTATCTTTTGATTGGAATTATTGGAGCGGGCAAAACAATCGAGCCGGTTACAGCTGGTGCATTTACCGAGATATTTACAAATCCTTCTGCACCTCAATGGTTGGGGGGAATACCACCCTGGCTAACTGGCTTAGTTGTATCCTTAGTGGTTTTGACCTATGTGTTTATGGGGGGATCTCGGGGTGCGGCTTACGCGAATACCTTTCAAACGATTGTGTTTATGTTGATGGGAGTGGTTGCATTTGTATACATCATTAATGGATTAGGAGGACTTGAGCAGGCAGGAAAAGTACCCGCAAGAATTACAGAAAAGGGAACGGTGGTGCAGGATTTTGCTTTTGATAAAAAAACTGCTCAATTAGTAAAAAATGTGCCTCCAAAACCAATTGGGAAAGTTATACATTCAGAAAATTCAAATCTGACAGACAGGCAACCCCATTTTTCAAGAACACCTGTAACTGTTGAATTTAAGAAAAAGAATCCAAAAACAGGAGCCATTTCCTCATTTGAAAGAGAGTTAGGAATACCCTTTATCACTTTTGTTTCTTATTTTTTTATTCCTTTGAGTGTTGGTATGTTTCCCCACTTGTTTCAACACTGGCTTACTGCGAAAAGTGCGAGTGCATTTCGATTAACTGTTATTGCACACCCTCTTTGTATTATGGTGGTATGGGTTCCCTGTGTCCTGGTTGGGGCTTGGGCTTCTGGGGTTTTACCTCCGGGTATTCCTCCCCCCGCAGTTCTTTCAGCGATGCTCAAACTTTTGGTCGGTGATCCTGTTTTGACAGGCTTACTTACAGCGGGTGTATTAGCTGCAATCATGTCGTCTCTAGATTCTCAGTTTCTTTGTCTTGGTACAATGTTTACGAATGATATTGTGGTTCACAGAGCTGGTGCTGGAAAATATTCAGATAAGCAAATAATCTTAATCGCACGAATCTTTATAGTGGT
>ERZ807291.3038-NODE-3038-length-24288-cov-6.139892_pt1 | contig 24288 bp, 26 predicted proteins | sample MGYA00521257_ERZ807291 | MGnify/ENA primary metagenome ERZ807291 (study PRJEB31413, sample SAMN03169783) | marine metagenome | biome: Marine; feature: Water; material: Subsurface seawater | place: North Sea | collected 2011-04-28 | depth 1 m m ... | reverse complement strand
CCGGATGTCTGAGATTGGTATTGGCCTAGCAGCAGATGAAAGCATTCGCCGGTGGGCTGATCTTGAGGAAGTCATCGCACTAGGCGCTGCCGACATCGTCGTCATTAAGGTCCAACCCCTGGGGGGACTGCGCCGCGCACACGACACCATCAAGAAAGCGCACGCTGCTGGATTGCAGGTGGTGATCTCTAGCGCGCTCGAAACCAGTGTGGGGATTTACCATGCCGCAACACTTCAAGGATTTCTCGAGAGTCAGAACCCCCACGCTCTCGATGCTGGACTGGGCACGGTGTCTTTCCTGGGCGACGATATTGTCGAATCTCCTCTTCGCGCCCATGGCGGAAAACTCAGTGTGACAAAGCCCCGCCTTGACCAGGGAGCACTCACCCGACTGCGTGCCTCGAAGGATCGAGAGCAATGGTGGCGTGCTCGCCTGGAGCGATGCTTCGCCCTGCTTTAGAGCCCCGAGTAGGAGTGCAATCCGGTGAAGGCGATATTGACCACGGTGTAGTTGAACAAGACTGCGCCAAAACCAATAATGCCCAACCACGCGGAGCGTGATCCGCGCCAACCCCTGGTAGCTCGGGCGTGAACATAGCCGGCAAAGAGAACCCAAATGACAAACGTCCACACCTCTTTGGTGTCCCAACCCCAGTAGCGGCCCCAGGCGCGCTCGGCCCAAATAGCACCAGCAATGAGGGTGAAGGTCCAGAGGACAAAGCCCACCACGTTGAGGCGATAGGCGAGTGCTTCCAGAACCGACGAAGCAGGAATTGTCTTCATCAAACGGGCTTTGGCCATCTCGTGAGCCTCAAGACGGGCGCGCACCAATTGAAGAATCGATAATCCGGCTGCGAGAGCAAAAAACGAGGTGGCCAAGCTGGCAACGAACACATGAATCACGAGCCAGCCAGATTGCAGCGCAGGCGGGAGTGGAACGACATCAACATAAAAGTTGACGGTCACAATTCCGAGCGCCAAGAGCACAAAGCCCGAGACAAAAGCACCCAAATAGCGCAGGTCCCGCCACAGTAAAGAACCAAGGAAAACGGCCACAATCAGGGTTGTCGCGGTCAAACCAAATTCAAACATGTTGGCCCACGGAACCCGGCTTGCCGCAAGCCCCCTGGACACTGTGGCGAACACATGGAAAGCGAATCCCAACGCCATCAGTGAAATACCAATGCGCTGATACCCAGTGGCCGTAGGCGCCGAATTAGCCGAAGACGGAGATGGTGGTGAGGCCTCGCCATTGGCCATCACGAGTGCCGGCGTGGAAGCGGAGCGCTTGGCCAGATCCCAGGTGAAAAAGAGGAAAGCCACCGTGTAGACAGCCATGGCCGAATACACCGCAAAGAGCGAAAGAGGAGCGAAATCAATCATCGTTGTTTCATTCTAGATTCGGCTTCCTGTGAAAAATTGGCCACCAAATCCTTGAGCTCCCTCGCAAGCCCTGGATCATCGCCTCGGGCCAGTGCAGCAAACTCCACCATGCTCGTTGACCCTTTAGCTCCCACCACGCGGATCCAGACCCGGCGCCGTGTGATGAACAGGCTCACCACCAGACCCAGCATGATCAACCCCGCACACAGCGCAACAGGAATTTGGGTGGGGTCTCGGTGTATATCAACGCTGATGAAGCGGCGAAGCTCGCTAAATTCAACGCTAGCTCGGCCACCGGGAAGCTCTGCCTTCTCCCCCAGGGCTAGAACGAGCGAATCTTGGCCGGTGTCACCACCGGTGATCTGGGTGAGGGTTGAGGTGTCGAGGGAATAGACGTTGCGAGGAATACCCTCATTGAGACCCAAATCGCCTTCGAACACATTCAGCGTGAGAACAGGCTTATCAGGCTCGGGATAGACCGAGGTCAAGGCACCGGTGTCGAGCTCGATTGCCGAGGGATAAAAGAACCCAATCATGCCCAATTGGGTTTCTAGTCCATCGGGAATTTTCACCACTCCAAGGCTGGTCAAATTGGCATCTTGGGGCAAGAAAGGAACGGGTTGACTAAAAACCACCTCACCTGAAGAAGAGGTGACCGTAATCCACGGGGCAAAACCATTCCCCAGGAGATATATCGAAGTCCCCTGAACATCCAAGGGTTCATTCACCCGCAACAGGGTTTCGCTCAGCGAATCGGGCTCGGTCACTCCTATCGCCGCCGCAAAATCTAACGGATTGGTGCGCCCGGTGGTGACATCGAATTGATACGTGGGAGTGAAGCTTCGAAGCGTCAACGAATACGGTTCGAGTGATGATTCTGAGAAGAAACGACCCGGGTTGAACGTGTCATAACTGGTGAGCTGATTGGTGAAGGTTTGCCCTTCGATAATCACGCGTTGGCCCTGATACTTATATCCCGTGCCCAACCCGAGCGCCACGAGAATCCCGACTAAAGCAAAATGGAACACCAAGTTGGCGGTTTCTCGAAGGTAGCCCCGCTCGCCCGAAACACCATCGTCTTCGCGTGCTATTCGATATCCCCGTTGTTTAACCACCGTCTCCGCAAGCTCAGAGAGCCCCGCTGGGTCCCCTGGGACTTCTTTTCGCTCGAAATGCTCCAGTCTTTCTAACCTCTGGGGGATTGCGGGCGGAGGTTGTCTCAGCGCCTTCAAGTGGTGCTGGGTTCGCGGAAGGATGCACCCGATCAAAGAGATGAACAACAACAGGTATATCGAGGAGAACCAGATCGAACTGAAGGAGTCAAAAAGTTGAAAGCGATCCAGAATTTCAAAGAGCTCTGGGTCATCACGCTTCCACGCCAACACACCATTGGGGTCACTGGATCGCTGCGGAACTAACGAGCCGGGGATTGCCGCGATAGCGAGCAGTAACAGCAAGAAAAGCGCGGTGCGCATGCTCGTGAGCTGCCGCCACGCAAAACGCCCCCACCCGGCAACTCCTAAGGCAGGCATCTGTGGCGCAGGGGCCGGTGTTCCATCATCAAAATCAGAGGGGCGTAGTGGTTCCACCAATCACCGCCTGAATACTCGAGATCCAGATTTGCCACAGCCCCGACACCATCGCCGTGCCAATCGCCATCAAGATGACACCACCGGCAATATTGATCGCCCGAATGTGGCGCTTCAGCCATCCCACTGCTCCGGTGACCCAACTAAAACCCAGAGCAATCAGGACAAAGGGGATACCCAAACCCGCACAGTAGGCGATCGCCAAGGCTGTGGCCCTCGGGATATCCCCCACGCTAAAAGCAAGCGTGTTCACCGCAATCAGGGTGGGTCCGATACACGGCGCCCAGCCCAGCCCAAAGACAATGCCTAACAAGGGTGCGCCCACGTAACCGTTGGTGGCGGTCAACGGGAGTTTGGTTTGACGCTGCAAAAAGGACACCTGTCCAATAAACACAAACCCCATCAAAATGATGAGCAGTCCCGCCACGCGCAGAATGACGTCAACCCAGGCAATCAACATCGCACCCAGGGATGCAAACGCGACTGAGAAACTCACGAAGACGCTCGAAAACCCCAGGACGAAGAGCACTACGCCGAGCACGATTCGCAGGGTGGGCCTGCGGGTGTCCTCAGAGCCAGGGGAAAAACCGCTGACATATCCGAGATAGCCCGGAACCAGGGGCAATACGCAGGGGGACGCAAAAGCGAGAAATCCCGCAACGAGGGCTATCGGCATAGCCAAGAGCAGCGGGCCAGAAAAAACAATCTCGCCCCACGAACTCATGAACCAAGCTCTTCCTCTAGGACGCCCTCAATAATGTTGGCCAGTAAATCGACATCGGTAATCACCCCAGAAATGCGCGCACTCACGCGGCCTTGCTTATCCAACACCAAGGTCGTGGGAACCGCATTAGGAGCAACCTGGCCGGCAAACGCGAAACGGACTGACCCCGTCTCCACGTCCATGATGGAGCCATAGGAGACCCCAAACTCGTTGGCGAAAGTAAGAGCCGTCGGGGCTTGGTCAAAGATATTGACCCCGACAAAAGCCACACCGTCCGAGAGAAATTGTTGGTGCAGGCTTTCAAGATCCGCTGCTTCGACTCGACACGGGGGGCACCCGGCATACCAAAAATTCACGACAATGACTGAGCCCGCGTAATCGGAACTGGAGAAAAATTCCCCGGTGTCGAGATCACCTTCGAACTGCACTGAGTCGGTTCTGGATTCGGGAGCCAACACCGTTATCGCACCATCGCCAGAAATATAGTTAGCGCCCGAGCCATCGCGATACTGCTCAGCCAGAGCATCGCTGGTCGATGTGCATGAGACCGTCACCAAGCTCGCTAGGACCATCATGACCGCAAAGGGTCGCTTCACTTATACCGCTCCCAGGTCAATGGCATCTTCCAAAAGGTCTGCCGCGGGTTCACGATAACTTTCTTCTTTCCAGCAATCTGCCACTTTTTTGACCGTGGTGATGCTCGAGAGTGAGCACCGACGCTGATGCGGCAAGTGGGGCAGTGGGATTCCCGCGATACTGCGATGCAAAATCCAGATCACGACCTGGTGGCTCACCAGCACCACTTCACCCTCATCGACCGAGTTCCAGGCGTCCTCGGCAAGCGCCATTACGCGCTGGGAAATTTCTCGATAGGGCTCGCCCCAACTGGGTTTCCAGGGATTGTAAAGTTTTTTCCACACCGAGGGCTCGCGGAATAAGCGGCCAAAGCTCATCGCGCTTCCCTCGAAATCATTGAGGCCCTCCAGGAGTCGCTCGTCAATCTCAATCTCAAGCTTGAGCTGCGTAGCCAGAGGTGTGGCCGATTCCACTGCTCGCTGCAGGGGACTGGAAAGAATCTTGGTAATCGGCCGGGTTGCCAGCGCGTCAGCAGATCGCTTCGCCATCTCGTGGCCGCGTGGAGATAATCCGAAACCCTCAAGGCGGCCATACAGAATGCCCTCTGGGTTGGCTACTTCGCCATGGCGAACAAAGTGGAGGAAGTCTGCGGGCACCTCACCATTCTAGGAGGGCTAATCCTTGGAGACCCCAGTGCCCCAGATAGACTCGACTCTCGTGACCACGAGAACACTGATTAAGAACCTGCCCACCACGCCCGATGGCTCTGCCGTAACTGTGGGGGGGTTTGTCGAGACTGTCCGAGATCAGAAAAAGGTTCAGTTCATCATTCTGCGTGATGAGACCGGCTCCGTTCAATTGGTCAACCCAGCTCTGCGTGAGGATGACCCCGAAGCGACCTCTTCGCCTGAGCGCCGCGAGCTCACGGACACAATTTCAGCTCTCACCGGCGGAACCTTTGTGATCATTGAGGGGACGCTGAAGCTTGATGAGCGGGTGAAATTAGGTGGGCTTGAGGTCAAAATTGGCTCGCTTACCCCACTAGGAATTGCGCCACACGAGCTTCCCATCGATGAAGAGTCCAACGTGGATAAGCGGATGGACTGGAGATTTCTAGATTTGCGCAGGCCTGCGGCAAACCTCATTTTCCGGGCCCAAACAGCGTTTGAACACGGGATTCGCTCGTGGTGGGTGGATCACGAGTGGATTGAGATTCACACACCGAAATTGATGGCGAGTGCTAGCGAATCACGTGCCGAGCTTTTTGAAGTGGGATATTTCGACACCACCGCGTATCTAGCCCAAAGCCCTCAGTTCTTCAAACAAATGGCACAGCCAGCTGGTTTCGGTGCGGTGTTTGAAATTGCTCCGGCTTTTAGAGCAGACCCTTCTTTCACTATTCGCCATGCCACCGAATTCACCAGCGTGGATGCCGAAATGAGTTTTATCGACTCACACGATGATGTGATGGCGATGCACGAAGCGGTCTTGAGTGCCGGAATTAGCGCCGTTGTCTCCAAATACGGTGAGGCTATCGCCGCCAGCTTGGACATTGAACTTTCCGTTCCCACCACACCTTTTCCCCGAGTGAGCTTGGCTGAAGCCCGCGAGATTGTGAAAAGTGGCGGCTATGACATCCCTCGCCAGGATGGTGACCTTGATCCTGAAGCAGAGCGTCGATTAGGCGCCCACTTCCTGGAGACCACCGGCAGCCCGTTTGTGTTCGTCACGGATTACGATTCAGGAATTCGCCCGTTCTATCACATGCGTCATGACGATAATCCTGAACTGACACGGTCCTACGACCTGCTCTATCACGGGATGGAAATCTCGACCGGTGCACAGCGTGAGCACCGCATTGAGGTGTTAGAAGCGCAGGCACGGGAAAAAGGCATGGACCTGGACGAGCTCGAAGGATACTTTGACTTCTTCCGTCACGGTGTTGCCCCCCATGGTGGATTTGGCATGGGCCTTGCTCGCGTCATGATGCTGATGCTGGGTCAATCAAGCATTAGAGAAACAACATTTCTCTTTAGAGGCCCTAACCGTCTCACCCCCTAAAGCGGAATGTGGATTGTCCACCCCAGGGTGCCCGTGAGTGTGGACACCACCTGGTTCACAACCTGCTCTAGGACCTCGGGATCTCGGTGGTGACAATCCAGGGTGAGTGGGAGGTCTTCTCCAAATTTGGGAACCTCGATGCTCAACATGACGCCATCGTGCAGAGCCAAGGTAACTTCGCCCGGGTCATCACTGACCCAGGACGCACTCAAGGCATCGGAGAGTATCTCCAGAGCTTCCGCTTTGGATATGTGCACTGACGTGACAAGAGTGGTGGTGGGCACAGTGGGCTAGCCCCGCTTTCTTTCGCTTCGACACCGCTTCGAGCAATATCGAAGCTCCTGCCAATCCTTCTCCCATTTCTTTCGCCATTCGAATTCTCGCTGGCAGCTCTCGCAGGTTTTGGGAGCAAAACCATTCTTTATTCGCGCGACCCGAGCCATGGGCCCAGTGTAAAGCGGTGAGTGCTGAGAATAGTCTCAGCCCGCGTGGGCGTGAATGGCGTCGTGAAAATACTGGGCTAGGCCCTCGCGGCGTGATTCATAAAACTCCCGAAACCGCTCGTCGGAGACATACATCGATGCCAACTGCTTATGCATTTCTTGGGAGCACTCGAAATACCAGCGCGAAATTACCTGTCGACACTTATCGGCAGCGACCATCGCCTCAAGGCTGGTGGGCGGAAGACCGTGATCCATCGCCTCAATGACGCCTTGCAAGGCCTGTTCCTGATCCACTTGAGCATGATGGCGGTCCTCGGTGGAATAGCCGGCTAATCGCTCTTGGGATTCTTGATAGGCCGACGTCGCACCCCAGCGTTGCCGCACTTCGTCATCGAAGCGGCTGGAATCAGCACTGGGTTCCGCCATCGCTATCACCTCGCTCCTCGTTGCCCCAGGGTAACGAGGAGCGAGCGTCTACGCCAGCCCTACCTGGAACTAATGGATTGGAACTTTCGAATCGACAACGGAACAAAGATCACCAGCATCACGGCCAAACCAATGAGAACAGTCAGCACGGGATTCTGAGCGGTCCAGGTGTCTCCAGCGGGAATACCTTCGGGAACGTTGCCAAAAAGCTCTCGAGCGGCCTGCACCAGCGCAGACACAGGATTCCATTCGGCAAAGACCCGAAGGGGTGTGGGCAACGTGTCAGAGGGGACAAAGGCATTGGAAATAAAGGTCAAGGGGAAGAGGATTAAGAACGAGACATTGTTGATGATCTCGGGGCTTCTCACACTCATCCCGATATAGGCCATGACCCAAGAAAAGGCATAGGCAAAGAGGAGCAGGAGAACCACAGCAAAGAGGGCTTCGCCGAAGCTTGAGCGAATGCGCCACCCGACAATAAATCCTGTGATCATCATGACCACCATGGAACTGGCGTTAATCAACATGTCGCCATTGGTGCGACCCACCAACACAGCAGCCGGACTCATCGGGAGTGTGCGAAAGCGATCGATGATGCCGTCTTTGAGGTCTTGAGCCATAGCGGAACCCGAATAGGTCGAGCCAAACACCACGGTTTGGGCAAAGATTCCCGCCATCAAGAACTCCACATAGGAGGAGCCGGGGATATCGATGACCCCGCCATAGACATAGGTAAAGAGCAACACAAACATGATGGGTTGAATCAACGTGAACACCAGAATGTCCGGCACCCGCCGAATCTTCAGCACATTACGTTTGGTCGTGACCCAACCATCTGAGAGAAACCGACTCAGCGGTGTTCCTGTGACCTGGACCTGATTACTCACGCGGTCACCTCCTCAGCCTTGTGACCGGTGAGTTGTAAGAACACATCATCGAGGGTGGGTCTGCGCATTCCGGCGTCGTTGAGCTCCACTCCCGAATCTGCGAGGTCTTTCAACACAGCTTGCAAAGTTTTGGCCGCATTCTCCACCGGGCCAATCAACGTGCGCTCATCAGCCCCGGCAGTGATCTCACCATTGACGTGGCGGGCCAGTACCTTCGTGGCTTGTTCCACCTGGTCGAGATCATGAACGGTGATTTCCACCCGCTGTCCGCCCACCAACAATTTGAGCTCATCGCCGGATCCTTGAGCAATAACCTTGCCCTCATCAATAACCGCAATGTTGTGCGCCAGTTGGTCGGCTTCTTCTAAGTACTGAGTGGTGAGTAAGACGGTGGTTCCCTCTGCCACCAATTTTTTGATGACATCCCACAGCGCTAAGCGGCTTCGAGGGTCTAGCCCTGTTGTGGGTTCATCCAGGAACAACACCGGAGGATTGACTACCAGAGCTCCGGCGAGGTCAATGCGGCGGCGCATACCTCCCGAAAAGCCTTTAACCACGCGATCTGCCGCTTCGACAAGATCGAACATTTCGATAAGTTCCCGGGCTCGTTTTTTCGACTCGGCGGGACTGAGGTGATACAGCCGCCCGACCATCTCAAGGTTTTCAAAACCGGTGAGGTTTTCATCCACCGCGGCATACTGCCCACTAACACCAATCATGCGCCGAATACGTTCTGGGTGCTCCAAGACATCAACACCATCAATGTGGGCACTGCCCGAATCGGGCCTGATCAGCGTAGTCAAGACCTTCACCGTGGTGGTCTTACCCGCACCGTTAGGTCCCAGAAGTGCTTGAACGGTTCCCTTGGGAACACTCAGGGATAAATCATCTAAGGCAACAACAGTGTTCTTGCCCGCCTGGTAGGTCTTAACCAGGTTATGTGCCTCGATAAATGCTTCGCCCACGTCTGTGTTCTCCCCACGTCGAAGCCCACCCTAACCGATAGACCTGGCATCGCTGCTGGGCACAAACTAGGTGCCAATGCCAGACAATAGAGCCATGACAAAACCGCTCATTGGTCTTACGACCTATCGCACCCCGGGGCAGATGACTATCTATGACGGCGAACTTGCCGTTTTGCCCTCGCAATATGTTTCCGGGGTAGAACGAGCTGGGGGAATTGTCACTCTGGTGCCACCACAGGAGCTTTCGGGTGAGGATGCGCATCGGATTCTTGACTCCCTTGATGCGCTGATAATCACCGGAGGGGCCGATATTAACCCTCAGCGCTATCGCCAAAGCCCGGGCACACACACCCAAGCGTCGGAAGATATGCGCGATGAGTTGGAAGACACGCTACTGACCCACGCCATTGCGCGGTCCCTGCCGATTCTGGGTATTTGTCGCGGGGCACAAATGTTGAATGTGCACCTAGGCGGCACTTTGCACCAACATCTTCCGGACGTGTTGGGCCACGATCGCTACCGCGTGGGGGATGGAGTTTTTCACCCGGAGATCATGACAATCGAACCAGACACCCTTTTGCATTCCCTCATGGGTGAGGACACCGCAGTGGGTCACGTGTATCACCATCAGGGTATTGATCAGGTCGCCGATCGCCTGACGGTGAGCGCCCGTGGATTCGATGGTCTCGTCCAAGGGGTCGAGATTCGGGACTATCCCTTTGGAGTTGCCGTGCAATGGCACCCCGAAGAAAACCTCGAGGACATCAGGATTTTCGAGGGCCTCGTGGCGGCCGCTCGAGCCTAATTTCGCCCGAGCCGGCCATCAGCTACTAAATGGTGCTGGCGTCAATGACAAAGCGGTAGCGCACATCACTGGCCACCACCCGATCCCACGCTTCGTTGAGATAGCTCGCTTCGATGACCTCAACATCAGAGAGGATGTTGTGTTGGCCTGCGAAATCAAGCATCTCCTGAAGTTCTGAGACGGGCCCAATCATGCTCCCGGCAATGCGACGCCTCTGAGCCAGCATCGAAAAAGCCTTGATGGGGTAAGGGTCTGGAGATAGTCCCACCATCACGAGTGTTCCATCAAGACCCAACAGCTCGAGATAAAGGTTGAGATCAATCGGTGCGGAGACCGTATTAATCAACAGATCAAACGTCTTGGCGTGATCAACGAACACCGATTCATCAGAGGTGACGAGGAATTCATCGGCGCCCATGGCAAGCGCATCCTCTTTCTTGCCTGCAGTATGTGACAACACGGTGACGTGGGCACCAAGAGCTTTGGCAAACTTCACTCCCATGTGGCCTAGGCCACCGAGGCCGATGATGCCGACCTTAACCCCGGGGCCTGCGCCCCAGTGTTTCAGCGGGGAATACAGAGTGATTCCTGCACACAGCAGCGGCGCAGTTCCCGCAGGGTCTAGGCCATCAGGCACTGAGACCACATATCCCTGGTCGACCACGATGGAGCTTGCGTAGCCACCCTGGGTGACACCGCTGCCATCTCGCTCGGGAGCGTTGTAGGTTCCCGTCATTCCCTCCACGCAATAGTTACTCATCCCCGCAACACAGTTCTCGCAGGTGCGGCAGGAATCGACATAGACACCCACACCCACGCGCTGCCCCACAGCGAATTTCGTCACCGAATCTCCCACGTGGGTCACCAGACCGACGATTTCATGACCGGGAACACAGGGGAAGTGCAGGTCGCCCCACTCGCCCCGCGCCGTGTGAATATCAGAGTGGCACACCCCGGAAAACTCGATTGCTATCTGAACATCGTCACTTCCCACGCTGCGTCGCTCAAAGCTCCAGGGCTTCAAACCTTCTGTGGGGGCCATTACTGCATAAGCGCGCGTTTCCATGGGGTCTCCTTCGATGGGGTCGTGAACCCAGTCTGCCCGAATGCTCCTAGGCTTACCTGGTGAATACCGTTGAACTTGAGATTACAACCATGGCTCACGGTGGGTCGGGAATTGGCCGCATCGATGGCCGAGTCGTTTTTTGTCCGGGCGTTATCCCCGGCGAGGTTGTCGAGGCCGAGCTGGTCGAAACTTCCAAGAAATCCCTCTGGCGCGCTGAAGCGATATCGATTCTCACACCCAGCCCGCATCGCGTTCCCCATATCTGGGCAGAAGCAGACATCTCTCGAAAACCAGATCATCGAGCTGGCGGTGCCGACTACGGCCATATTGAGTTGGCCCACCAGCGAGAGCTCAAAACCGAGATTTTGCGTGACTCACTTCAACGCTTTGGAGGCCTCACCAGTTCTCTAGCTCACAACGTCCGCGTTGAATCGGTTCCCGGGGATGATGAGCGAAACGGCCTGGAGTGGCGAACCCGCGTGACGTTGCACGCGGACGCGTCGGGGCGCCTGGGGCCCTACGCGGAGCGCTCCCACACCGTGATCCCCGTCACCAGTGTCCCTCTTGCTTCGCGGGGCATTCAGAAATCTGGACTTCTCGAGACCACCTATGAGGGTGCCGATTCGGTCAGGGCCCTCGACACGACAGGCTCCGGGATTCGATTGGTGATTGATAACCAAAGCCCCACCGATATCACCGAGCGAGTGGGCGGCGCCACTTTTCACCTGAGCGACCAATCCTTCTGGCAGGTTCATGATGGTGCACCACAATTACTCAGTGACGCGGTGACCAGAGCGGTCGTGCCAGAGCGGCTTCATGCCGATGCCCCCAATATGGATCTCTACTCCGGAGTGGGCCTGTTGGCGCATGCTTTAGCGTCGATGAGTGAGGACACCCTGTCGATCACCGCAGTCGAATCTGATGATTCTGCCCTCAACTACGTCCAACAAAACCTCGCCGGCATCGCCGATATCGAGGCGGTCTCTGCCCGCGTAGATAGGTGGCTGCGTGAGCAAGTAGCAAAAATGGGCTCGGCTGATAAAGATCGCTACGCCCGTGCCACCGTGATTGTGGATCCACCGCGCAGTGGCGCCAAGGCTGATGTCATCGACTCCTTAGTCACGATCGGTGTAGGAGAAATTATCTACGTCGCCTGCGACCCAGTAGCACTGGGCAGAGATGCCGGGCTTTTGTCCAAGGCCGGTTACGAGATGGTATTCATTGAATCGTGGGATCTTTTTCCCCATACCCACCACATGGAAACCATTGCCACGTTTGTGAACAACAGTCTCTGATCATGACCCAGCTCTATCTCGCCTCGACCTCGCCCGCACGCAAACAAATACTGCACGACATTGGGCTTTCCGCCACCGTGGTGGTTCCCGACGTCGATGAAGAGCAAGCGACCGAAGACATGGTCGATAACTCTGAGGCGGCGGCTGTCGCGTTGCATTTGGCCAAGCTCAAAGCACACAGTGTGCTCAGCCCGGCCATTGATGGCCTGGTCATCGGAGGCGATTCAGTTTTTGAATTCGAAGGCGCCCACTATGGCAAACCCCATGAACCCGAAGTGGCCATAGCCCGCTGGAGGATGATGCGAGGAAAAACCGGCACTTTGCACTCGGGTCTCTATGTCATCGATCACACCGGAGGCGAGGTGCGCGGGGGCACCGGCGTTGTTGCCAGCGCCGAGATTTCGTTTTCGCCGACCATTACTGATGAGGAAATCGCTGCCTACGTGGCGAGTGGGGAACCTCTGAAAGTGGCGGGTGCGTTCACTCTCGATGGTCTCGCAGCCGCTTTTATTGATCGTGTTGTGGGTGACCCCTACGCCGTGATTGGGATGTCGGCACGGGCCTTGCGCACATTGATTATGGAGCTTGGTCACGAGTACCACTCGCTGTGGACATAACCGCCTCCCGAGCATCTTGCGCCGAAGCGGGTTCTGAGGCGAACTAGCGCCATACTGTGCTGGTGGATATTGACACCTGGCTTCTCTACGTTGCTGCAGCAGCAGGTCTTTCCCTCACCCCAGGACCTAACGGCCTTCTCGCTCTCACCCACGGCGCCCTCTATGGGCCACGAAAAACAGCGTTCACGATCGCCGGCGGGGCACTGGGATTCACCCTGATTATTGCGGGGTCGCTTTTTGGCATTGGGGCCCTCCTTGCTGCTTCCGCCAACGCGCTCACGGTGTTGAAATGGGTTGGCGGTGCGTATTTGGTGTGGCTGGGCATTCAGGTGTGGCGCTCACCCGCAGTGGGGGCACTACAGGGTCCCCAGGAAAGCGGCACACGCGGTCCCATACTTTTTCGCCAGGGATTTCTCGCGGCAGTGACTAACCCCAAAGGGATCCTGTTCTTCGTGGCCTTCTTGCCTCAGTTTCTCAGCACCACCAGAGAGGTACTACCCCAATTTGCTGTCATGGCAGCGACCTTCGTGGGCATTGAAATCGTGACCGAATCCTTTATTGCCACAGCATCCGCAAAAATTCAGCCCTTTCTTGCCCGCTTTGGCAAGCGCTTCAATCGAATCTTTGGCGGGATCTTTATGGTTATTGGGATTGCTTTGCCGCTGCGCGCCTAAGCCTTATCCCTGTTCTTCGAAGCCATACCGGCAAAAAACTCCCAGATCAAGCGGTGCGCATTATTGACCGTGATATCAGCATGGTCATATGCCGGTGCTACCTCCATCACATCAAAGCCCACCACGTCAAGCTCGCGCGTGAGGCGTCGAATGATGCGCAGTAGATCAATCGGAGCAAACCCGCCGGGTTCCGGAGTTCCCGTGGCGGGAGCAAAGCCTGGATCCAAAACATCAATATCAATCGAAATGTAGGCCTTCGGGGCTCTCTTCTTAGCCTCGGCGATGACATCATCCAGAACGGGCATCGCGCCTCGTTCCCAGAATTCCTGCATCATGTAGTGCTTGAGATTGTTATCGCGCATCCACTGTTGGTCTTCCTCGCCTGGCCAATACCCTCGCAGGCCTAACTGGAGGAAACGATCCCCCGGAATGGCGCCCGATTCGACCAGCCGGCGCATCATGGCGCCGTGAGAGGCGAAGTTACCTTCGATTTCATTCGCGGTATCAGCATGCGCATCGAAGTGAATCATTGCGACGTTGCCAAACCCGTGAGCTTCGGCGACAGCCGTGGCGCTGGGCCAGGTAACAGAGTGATCTCCGCCAAGAATGACGGGCACAATCCCCCGAGTGGTGACCGCGCTCACTCGGTCGTAGATGGATTTCTTGGCTTGTTCCCACATTCCATGGCTGATGATGGCATCGCCAAAATCCACCACCCGGAGATGGTCAAAGATTTCGATACCCAAGTCGAGGTGATACGTCCCCGGGTCATACGCATTGGCCCGCAGCGCTCGGGGACCAAACCTCGCACCGGGGCGATTGGTGGTTCCCGCGTCCCAGGGAGCACCGATGACCGCGATATCTGGCTTGTAGGCGTCGAGTTGGGAGGCTTCTGAGACAAAAGGTTGCATGCCAAACGTGGCTAACCCTTGGAAAGACGGGGAATCTAGTTGCTCGCGCATACCGGGGGGAACACCATCATCGGAATTCATAGCTTCCACAGTACGACGAGTCGGGCCAGACTAGAAACATGTGCGGACGCTTTGCCCTGGACTTGAGTATGGATGCCCTCATTCTCGAGTTCTTAGCAAGCTCAACTCGGTTCCCCGAATGGGTGCCTCGGTGGAATATTGCCCCTACGTCGACCATTCCGATCGTGGTGACCACGAGTGACGGACAGCGCATTATTGGCCCGGCTCATTGGTCGCTGATTCCGTCGTGGTCACCGCAGCTCACCCTCACATACCCCACCTTCAATGCTCGATCAGAAACTGCCGCGGAAAAACCGACGTTTCGTGATGCTCTGAAATCCACCCGCTGCCTCATTCCTGTGTCTGGTTATTACGAGTGGTCCGGTGAGGCAGGAGCCAAAACCCCCTATTACCTCTTCCCTGATAACCACCGCGTGGCGGCTCTAGCGGGCCTGTATTCCTGGTGGACAAACCCCGCCGATGGCATCGCGATGGCGACCACCACAATAGTGACCCGCTCCAGTGTCGGATGCGCCGCTGAGGTACACGATCGAATGCCTGTGATTCTCGACGTTGCTGATGTTGATACCTGGCTTGATCCTGGTGTGAGCGGGGCTTCGCTGCTCGAGTCGATGAGCGCTAAAGCAGGCGATCTCATTGCCGGGTGGTCGTATCATCGCGTTAATGCTGTGCGGGGAGAAGGGGCCCACCTAGTGAAAGACATCACGTCGTCATGACCAGCGAAGAAGCTTTTAATGTTTTCCCGGCCACTCAACGTGAAGCGCTGATTGACGTCCTCCATCAGATTCGAAAACTGCTGCCTACGTGCACGGAAGACATCTCGTGGGGGATGCCGAGTTTTCGCATTGAGGGAGTGCTGGTGCTCTCGCTGATGGGGTTTAGCCGCCACAACAGCCTTTTTCCCGGTGCTGGAGTTCACGAGCTTCTGGGCAAGGAACTAGAAGCTTTTTCCACCACTAAGGGCACCATCCATTTCGATCGCGACAAAGCCCCTCCGGCTTCATTTATGAAAAAACTCATCGCAGCTCGAATACGTGTCATCAACGCGAGTTACCGCACACGTCGTGGTCAATTCATGGAGTTTTATTCCCACGGGGTTCTCAAAGCCCGAGGGAAATACACCAACAAAGAAATGCAGGGGCCCTGGGAGTTTTATCGACGAACAGGGGTCATCATGCGAAGCGGTTCCTTTAATCGAGGTGCCCAAGTGGGGGCGTGGACAACGTTCACGGCGGAGGGAGAGCCCCACAAGGTCACCCACTTCACCTAGCCTTAGCCCATGACCACACGGCACCTCGAAGCACTTGATCACCTCCGCGGCACCAGTGAGGTGATGGCCAAGCTAATTGACAACTATGAGCTTCGCCACATCACCCCCAAACCACCGGGTGAATACTTTGATGTTCTCGTGGGCACCATCATCAGCCAACAACTCTCAGTCAAAGCGGCAGACACCATCGAGACCCGCTTTCGCGATGCCGTGGGAGGGTTTAGCCCCGAGACCTTGGCGAACTTGAGCGTTGAGGACATGCGCCAGCATGGTCTCTCCCAGTCCAAGGCCACCTATATTAGGGGCCTCGCTCAGGCGTTTCTCGATGGCCGACTAGATCCTCTTGAACTCGAGGGGATGAGTGATGCTGAGATCACCCAGTCCTTGACGGCACTCAAAGGTATTGGGCCCTGGACGGTCGAGATGTTTTTGATGTTTGGCATGGGACACCCCGATGTCTGGTCACCAGGGGATTTGGGGCTAAGAAACGCGCTCAGCGCACTGTTCGGGGAGGATAGCGACCCCCTAGAGCTGACCAACACCTGGCGGCCTTACCGCACCTATGCAGCCCTGTATCTCTGGGAATACTCGGATGGGACACCGGCAGCGTCCCGCACGTAAGACCAGAGACCCTCGCCCGCTTGGCCCTCCGAGCATTTCGCAGTAACCTCACAGGATGCGCGCGCGAACCAAATGGGCCATCAGTCTGGGAGCAATTTTCGTCCTCATCTCCGTCGGTGGCCTGGCTCTTGGCGACTACGTGTATCGCGAGGGAACGAGCGTGCCGTGCGAAATCAATGCCGATGACTTACCCAATAGCCCCAGCCAGTTCTTCACTCCCGGTATCGACAATGGCCCTTTCCCCGGGAGCGGGTGGGACAAGTGGGTCGACTACGACCTCTCGGAGTGGTGGATTACCGATATCCCCGTGGATGAAGTCACCATCCCTGGGGCGGGCGGGGTTCAATTGGCAGCTTGGTGGATTAGGCCCACCTACCCTGCCGCTCAAGAAACCGTCATTGTCACCCACGGTTACGGAACCTCGCGTCGCGACTACAACGCATTGCTGCCAAGCTCCATGCTGGCTCGAGCGGGATTCAACGTCTTGCTCGTGGACCAACGAGACACCGGCGAATCCACCTGCGTGGATGGACGCCATTCTGCGGGTCAAGACGAGTCCGATGATTTTGCTGCCGTGGCCGACTGGTTAGTCGCAGAAAAGGGAATCAGCCCTAGCAAGATTGGAATGTTCGGTGTCTCGGGTGGTGCGATCGCCACTGCAATACTTCCGGCGAAGACAGACAATGTTGCTGCCTTCGCTCTCGAAGCACCGATTTTTGATTTTGCAGAAACAGCGCGTAAAGAAGTGGAATTCCAAGGCTTCCCTGGCTTCTTATGGCAGTTGGCTGACACTGCGGCCAAAATACGAGGTGTCAATCTCAACAAAACATCGATTCCTGCAGGTATCGAAGCAGCGGGAGATCGGCCCATCCTTCTCCTTCACGGCACCGATGACCAACGACTCGCTTATGAAGGTGCCCTCAAATTCAGAGATTATGCCGAATCGGTCGGTGTGGATATTTCCTTAGAGACTTTTGAAGGATCTGACCACACCGAGGGCATGCTCAGTGAAACCACTCGTTACTCCCAAGCCCTGACAGACTTTTTCCACCAGGCCCTTCACCAGAAATAGGAATCATCGATGGCTGTCGAATCCCCCCACACTCTGATCGGTTATGGCCTTCCCGAGAAATCCTTGCCCGATGGCAACGGAGAAAGCCACGCCCTTCGTCAGCCAGGCGCGAAAGCCACTCTCGTTGCTTTTGTCTGTAATCACTGCCCCTACGTTCGCCACATCGAACAGGCAGTGGGTGAGATGGTGAAAACGTTTGCCCCGCAAGGGCTCGTCACCCTGGCAGTGGTCAGTAACGACCTTGATGCGTATCCGGATGACGACGTCGAAGGAATGAAGGATCAGATGTCCCGGGCAGGATGGGATTTCCCCTACCTCCTGGATCGAGACCAGACTGTGGCACTCGAAATGGGTGCTGCCTGCACGCCTGACTTTTTTCTCTTTGGTTCAGACTTCACGCTGACCTATCGCGGTGCCTTTGACACGTCCTCGCCAAAAAATGGAAACCCCGTCACCGGTGAGCTCCTCTCGGAAGCGATCACGCTGACTCTCGAGGGGTCATCCGTGCCGCAACCCCACCGGCCAGCCTTAGGGTGCGGAATTAAGTGGCTCCCAGGAAACGAGCCCGAGGCTCACTAACGGCAGGCTTAGGATGGCCGAGCTACCGTCAGCGCCTCCTAGCCATTTCTTCGCTCAAGGCACGAATTTGCTGAGTAAGTTCGGGCTGTGTCGTCAAAGCGAGGTTTTACTGATCAATTTCCAGGGTGTATTTGGCAAGCTTTGATGAGATCTGGTCTTCCCGTCTCGCGGCAATAAGCAAAATGGAAGCCTGTAGCGCCGCTACACACGAGAGCATCAGGTTAAGCAAAATGATAAGGAAAAGGGTCAAACCCTTCTGTGCCGTTATAGAGAGTCCCGGCACAAAGAAACAGTAGGGCGAGCACCACAAAAGTCCACGAACCCAGACCGTTGCGAACTTTGTCCGCCGAGCCAGATTCCAGTTGCATGCCGCCGGGTCGTGAAAGTGTGGGATGGAAAGACCCTCTTCCTTGTACCTTCATCTTTCTACTTTTCTCTTGACTGGCGCGGGAATATTAGAAGGCTCCAATAATGGCTCCCATCAGTGCCAGGGCAACAATGTCGGCACCAGCCTCCAACACCCACGTCCACAAGTTGATGCCGCCAAATAGTTTGTGCGTCAGCGACGCAGAGACAGCGAACCCCACACCCATCAACGCACCGGTGGCAAGCCCACCAAACCAACCCAGCTCACCCATCGCACTCGAGGCCAAAGAGATGACAACGGCGAGGACCAGGGCTTGGACAACAATGGCAACAAAGGTAAACCCGAAGACCAGCGCCATATTGGAACCACCGGGCTGATCGTCAGCGCTCTTTCCCAGAGCCTGCCACCACCGCGGGAAGAAAGTCTTGGGACCAAACCAGAGCGATCCCACGAGAACCCCTACAACACTGGCGAGTGCTACCGCCGACGCATCAATATCCATAGTTCTTGTGTCTCTCTGCACCACTAGGTACCTGCTAGGTGTCATCACCTAGCGTTGCCTTGGTAGGCTCATCCTATTTTCGATTCGCTGCCATGTCGCGAAAGAACACAAGGGCAAGTCAGGCAGGAAGCTTGCGTCTCACCTCCCACGTCACCATGGGCGGCTTACCGTTGTGTGTAGTTCAGCGAATTCCAAGTAATACTGGCTAACGTGTGTCTATGAGGCACAGGCCGTCTTTTCTTCGTCTGTGGCTGGTCTTCAGCATCAGCGGTGCCGTTTTTGTGGGAGCGGGAGTTGCGTGGGTTGCCCTCACCCCCTCCTCCCTGGGGCCACTCGGTGGTGCGCTCCCTGGTGGCGAAGACCCGGAAACCTACCAACCTCCGATTCTCGGTCCCGATGAAACAGATGGTTTTGGTGAGGGAGAGGAACTGAAATCCAACTTTGCTCTCCTGACTGTAAGCGCGGTAAGGGCACAGGAGATTTTGGCGACAGTTCCCGGCTCGCTTCTGTTATCGACCCTCCCCGATGGAGATTCCGTCATAGCTGTTCCTCGAGACCAGATAGACCTTCTTCCCGAAGACACTGTGGGTGAAAACAATCCACAGATGGGAACATTCGACGAAGACTTGGAAAAGGACTACATCGAGCAGGACGTTTCAGCGTGGGGAGTGGACCGTATCGATCAGGCAATTCTTCCCCTCGATGGAATTTACCGCTGGCGATCAGGAGGATCCGGCACACGGATTTACGTTGTCGATACAGGCATGAACATCGCCCACAGCGCTTTCGCAGGTCGCATTGCGACTGGGTTCTCCGCCATACCTGATGGCCGGGGCGTTGAGGACTGCAATGGGCACGGAACTCACGTCGCGGGCAGCGCGGCAGGTGCGTCGCTCGGTGTCGCCCAGGAAAGCATCATCGTGCCTGTCCGGGTCCTCAATTGTGATGGTTCGGGATACGGATCAGATGTGCTCGCGGGGATTGACTGGATTATCAACACACACCCCGGAGGCCCCGCTGTCATCAACCTGAGTTTGGGAGGTGCGTTCTCCGACGTCCTTAACCGGACCGTAGAGGCAGCTGTTCAACGAGGCTTCATCGTGGTGGCGGCAGCTGGCAATACTGGCTCAGACGCATGTGCGGTCTCGCCAGCCTCAGCGTCCGGGGTTATCGGAGTGGGAGCAAGCACTCAAAGTGATGCATACGCGCCATTTAGCAACGTCGGAAGCTGTGTCGACGCTGTCGCCCCCGGGGAGGGTATTCTCTCAGCCTGGATTGGCGGACCCTCAGCAACGGCGTCTCTTAGCGGGACGAGTATGGCCGCCCCTCACATGGCGGGCATCGCGGCACGCTTCCTGCAGGCATCACCAGGCATCGGCGCCTTCGGAATCTTGGAGGCATTGAACACCCAAGAGGCCATTCCCACTGTTGACTCTCCTGCTGGAACAACTTCGTTGCTTGCCGCCTGGGACGAGGTCGAGGACTTCGTTGAGGAAGAGGTTGTCGAGGAGGACGTCGTTGATGGCGCTCTCCCCCCGGGACTACTGAGTCGTGACACATTGCCCGCCGGTATATCGCGCGCTCCAGGCCTGCAGGATAACCCTGGTTTAGAAAGGGCTGCGGAAGCCCAGGCGCGAACTGCAGAACGCCAACTCCCCGGTAAACCCTCTAGTTTGTCAATCCGTCAAGCGTCTGACACGTCCGTTCGAGTGAGCTGGAGCGCACCAAACCCGCCGGCAAGCTCAGTGGAAGTTCGCTGGTGGCCCCGTACCTCCAGCCCGGACACAGCTGCGTCAAGCAGCGTGTCCGGGGATCAGACATCCATCACGTTGTCGGGTATTGAACCCGGCGTGATGTACGAAGTGTTGGTCATCGCGTCATTGTTATCTGACGGTGAATCTACTCTGAGCGACCCAGCGTCAGGGTCATTCCTGGTACCCCCGCGGAATATTCCGACTGACAATCTTGGGCCCGATGACTTGCAACGCAATGACAACGCACCCTCTACCCCTCCGGGTCTGGATCGCGAAAGCCCTCCGGGTCTGGATCGCGAAAGCCCTCCGGGACGAGGCAACGGCCAAGGACAGAATCGCTAGGTAATGACATACGATTCAGGTTTTAGTAGCTCACTATTCAAACCTGAGGGCATCCACCGGCCCTAGTTTTGCTGCGGTCCGGGCTGGCCACACCCCAAACACGACTCCCACAAGCGCGCTAAAGCCGAGGGCGACAAACACGGTGGCGGGATAAATGAAGATGTTCGATCCTGCAAGAATGGAGGACACATGCGACGCCAACTGCACGATGGTGAGACCAATCAGTCCACCTTAGTGTGGAGAGAACGCTTGGCACGCCCGGAGGGATTCGATGTGTCAGGAAGAGTCAGAAAATGTCACGAATGTTGGTCTCCTGACTGACATATTTACTCACATGCTCTGCTTCTCCTCGTATGTGAGGAGTACCAGCTCTACCGGGGAGCTAGGGATTAGAAGGCCAAACGTATGGCACGACAATCAACTAGTGCGAGAGACCCAGCTTCGCGTGAAGACGAGCCAGGGGAGCAGGTGCCCACCAGTTGGCTTTCCCAAAGAGTTTCATGAGGGCTGGAACCATGAGAGCACGGACGATGGTGGCATCCACCAGGATGGCCACCGCGATTCCAAGCCCCAGCATCTTGATAATCGACACTCCGCTGGAAATGAACCCACTGAAGGTTAATGCCAACACCAAGGCAGCGGCCGTGATGATGCGGCCAGACGCATCTAGCCCGGAGGCAATAGCGTCTTCTGTGGAGAGTCCCTGGTCGTGCTTCTCTTTGATGCGAGAAAGTAAGAACAATTCGTAATCCATGGAGAGCCCGAAGGCCACAACTGCGATCATCACCAGGGATGACGTATCGATTGTTCCCGTGACAGAGAATTGCCCAATCAACCATTGCAGGTGGCCTTCGGCGAAGACGTAAGTGATGATGCCGAGCGTTGCCCCCAGTGACACCACGTTCAACACAATTGCCTTTAGAGGCAAAAGAATGCTCCCGGTAAACAAAAACAGGAGGATGAAGGTCGAGAGAACAATCCATAATGCCGCGAAGGGCAGATTATTCTCAATACCGAGCTGACTATCGGTGTAGTAGGCGGCGGAGCCTCCCACCAAGAATTCGTCAACGTCCGGATTGAGCCCCCTGATTTCTAGAATCTGCGCATACCCCTCGGGGCTTCTGGGCTCGATGTCGCTCAGAGCAAGAATCCTGGAATACGTCTCGCCCTCCGCTGCAGGGATGGTGGTGACACTGGTAATGCCCTCAACTCCCTCCACCAGAGCTGCGACATCCTCCAAAGACACGTCGCCCTCTCGTACCAGGATTCGGACCGGATCGAGCGCTCTGCCGTCGAATCGGTCACGAATCAAGTCGCTCGCTACGGCAACGGGAGCATCGGAGGGAAGGATTCGATCATCCACTTGGCCAAAGGTCACACCGTTGGCCAGAGTGGTTGCCCCGCCCAGAGCGAGAAAGGTCACCACGATGACGATGATGGGCCTTCGCATGATGGCTCTGGCGAATCGCTCCCATCCGCCGCCGGTGGTGGGGGTGAGGTCGCGGCGAATGATGCGCACGGCATTGACCCGATCACCGAGGATTGCGAGAACAGCAGGAAGAGCGATGATCGCGCCCAACACAGCGAGCGTGACTGCGCTGAATCCCGCCACCGCTAAAGATTGCAAGAAATACTGCGGGAAGAAGACCATGGACACCATCACGACCGCTACGGTGAGGCCAGAGAACATAACGGTCTTGCCGGCTGTCTGGAGGGTGTTGACCACTGCTTGCTCGACGCTCTTGCCTTGTCCTCTCTCTTCCCTGAAGCGATTCACCACGAGAAGGCTGTAGTCGATTCCTAGCCCCAAACCCAAGCCTGTGATGAGATTGACAGCGAAGATGGAGGTGTCGGTGAAGGAGCTGACTACAAACATCACGAAGAAAGATCCGACAATCGCGAGCCCACCCACGAGAATCGGAAGACCGGCAGACACTAAAGACCCAAACACAAAAACCAAAAGAATCAGCACCAGCGGAACCACGATGGCTTCTGCCAACAGCAAATCTGACTCAATTTCGTGGTTGATGCCCTGCATCACCGCTTGATAGCCAGCGACAAAGATGGTGGCGTCCCGATAGGGGCCGGAGAACTGATCAACAATGCTCTCGGTGAGAGAGCCTGCCGAAGCGTCTTCCTCAAAATCAACCAAAACATAGATGATGGTCCCATCGATGCTGCGCAGCGTGTCGGGTGAGCCCAGCATGTAGTAGTTCAGAACGCTGTTGACGCCTCGGATGGAAGCGACCTCATCGGTGAGGTCTTGAACCAGCGGGAAGTGGGTGGGAAAACCGTTCGGCCCTGTTTCATCGGCATCCCCCGGTAGCTCGACCAACAGCACCAGTTCGCTGGCGTCCTCGTCATACTCTTCTTCCAGGATGTCTCCGACTACTGCGGAATCAGCCCCGAGGTCGTTGTAACCGCCTGCTTGGAGTTGACCGAATGCCTGGAAACCCCACACCGCAGAGAGCGCGATGAGGGTGACAAAGCCCGCGAGCGCTAGCTTGCGAAACCGCACAATCCAGAGGGCAAAACGTCGCACCACAACACCTGACTTCAGATTCGAACTCAGGCTCTTTCCTGAGATTCACCACCACGAACTACTCCGCAGTTACCTCAGAGAGCTGAAACTCGTGCGGTTTCCGTAGTTTAACAGGGTTTTGAGGTGTCAGGAAGAATCAGGAAATGTCACGAATGTCCGTCTCGTGACTGACATTTTTACTGACATCCTGAATTAACGGCTTCGTTGACCCCTGGCCACCGCAATCATGTCGAGAGCTTGCTCTGGAGTTTTGCTTCGAATGACCTCAGCAATCAGATCGGCAGGGAGGTCATCGAACGCTTTAAAGCGAATACACGACTTACCCATATCTAGCTTCAGGCCTCGAGCAGCCCACCTCGCCTGAAAATCCTCCAGTTGACCCTGGCTCGAATACAAACCGGTCAAGTAAAGCGAGCAGTACTGTTTTTGAGAGCTCAACGCCACCCACATCAGTGGTTGGCCGTTGTACGTCGGTCCAGACAATTCGAGAGGAATCTCGTAAGAAATCATCCCCCAGTTCATAACCTCATTGAAGCCAGACGGGAGATTATCCACTATGAGGCTCCTGACCGTGGAAATCGTTTGCTCGCGCTTATGGGTTAGGGAACTGAGGTACTCATCCACTGTCTCAGCGCTAGAAGACACCATCCAAAGACTGTATCCAAGTGGGAAGGCGAATGAAGGTCTTGCGGTTTGGGAGACCTATTTCGACGTGGCACGCCCGGAGGGATTCGAA
>ERZ807291.3036-NODE-3036-length-24290-cov-10.966577_pt1 | contig 24290 bp, 25 predicted proteins | sample MGYA00521257_ERZ807291 | MGnify/ENA primary metagenome ERZ807291 (study PRJEB31413, sample SAMN03169783) | marine metagenome | biome: Marine; feature: Water; material: Subsurface seawater | place: North Sea | collected 2011-04-28 | depth 1 m m ... | reverse complement strand
TTTACGTTTAGGTATCTTACTGTCAGCACTGCTAACACATGCGTTACTTATACAAGGCTGTGGGCCATCAAACAGTTTGAATCCTGTTTCTATGTTACCCAACGGCACATCTGCACAACTGTAACTGCGTTTGATACTTCCGTCGGGCTCTCTGATAATAATGCCACTATATCCTGCATTGCAACTCCATCCTTCGAATTTGTTGAAGTTAAATGCGTTAAAGCGTTCAGCTTGATCCATGTACCATTTTTTACCATTCGAGTCTGTAAATTCTACTTGCATATGCCAAGGCACACTAGAGTCGTTTTTGCCAATAGCATACGGAGGAACTTCGAAGTTTGATTTAGGTCTATCTGCCCATTTACGCTTAACTTCAGTATACGCCATTTGTGGCATTCCATTCCACAGACGTTTTAAGTCTTCTTCTTTATATCCATCCACCACACGACTAGCTGTTGGATCACTTTGCGGTTTAAGGGTGACGTTGATACCTTGCTCGTGAAAGAACAAAGCGTTTTCCCAATCTCTTTCAAACCATTCCGGCACCATAACCATATTAATTGTAACTTGTACATCGTGCTCCTGACAGAAGATCAACTTGTCTGCAAAGTCCTGCATCTTCTCACGTGTATCTAAATGTTCTGTATGTAAACTTGCTGTAATACTTGCACGATGAAAGGGTTTGGCTTTTTCTACATAATCCTCAAACCAACTCATTGGTCGAGAGCAGTTAGATGTCATATGTATACTAGTATAGTTAGTATTAGGAACATCATCAGCCAAATGGCCCAATATGTCCAAGTATCCAGGGTGGAAGGTAGGCTCGCCCCCACTAAGACTAAAGTGAAAACTATTAAATCCATTATCACGAGCTTGCCTTTTTATTTCATCAATTGTTCGTAAGCAGAGTTCTGTAGGACGATGATCTTTTCTGTCTGAACGAGCGTAAGGCCAACAATAGCTGCAACGATAATTGCAAAACCTGCCAAGCAACCAGCTAACAGTAAAAAGATCTCTGTAGAGTAGAGTACGTTGTCCTACTTGAACAATATCGTCAAATGGTATCTGTGTAAAATCGTATTGAGACCAATACAATTCATTTTGCTTATCCGTCATGTTTTTCCTATTTAAATCTATTTAATATTTGATTTAATCCAATCGAATATATCATTGGAATACTTGTCATATGTTTTTTGCGATGGATGTGAACCATCACATCCTTTTTTTTCAGCCCAAACATCTAATTCAACTGGGATCACATTTTCTAATTTAATAAGAATATCGTTTTCTAATTTAATATCTTGAGCCTTGTAATCATATTTTGGCAAAAATAAATTAAAATGATCTATATTAATCTCTTGCAATAATGAATTGGCACAAGCAGTATATATCTTATTCATGAATATTCCGTCATGTTCGTTATAAATTTCTGCAAAATATGTCGCACTGGGGATATCATCATAATGAACGCTAAGTTGAGTTACATGAAACACTTTTGAGTTTTCATCAATTATACAGTGCCGTTGAGCAAAAGTCCAATTAATTAGAACAAGGTCAGTCGAAAAAAATTTAGTGTTCGCAACATTGAATAATATTTCTTTGTTACCTGCTCCTGGCGTAGACATATTCAAAAAATCTAATTCTAACTTTTTAGCGAGGGTTGCACCCCAAGACGTTTCACTGTGTTTTTTATGTTCGCTGAATATGCATTCTTTTTTATCGTCATCCCACAAATCATTAATCCCATGGCCCGCCCCAAAACTGCATCCAAAAACAACCAATCGTTTGTATTTCATCAACATCTTCCAAATGCCCACTTACGCTCTAAACACCACCAGCATGCACCACAAGATTCAAATTCAAAATTTTCTTTATATTTTCCATTTGGTATAGCTTCGCAACTACGAGTCATATCAAACATATCCATAACATTATTTTGTTCATACATTGCAGCAACAAATCTTTTATCTACATTTACAAAAGGCATGTACCATTTACCGTGTTCCAATGTAGGAGCAATTCCTCCCGTATTACGATCATCTAATCCAGTTTCAAGAATATCTACCATATTACCAGAAGAGTCTTCAATGAAAACTGGACCTGGCACAGTAGGATTACTTGTAATGCCATTAATAATTAAATCAACTCTATTATCTGAAAATAACTTTTCTTCAACTTCATGAAAATATTCGGTATCTTGAACATCTCTGTAATACGCATAATGCATATCAAATTGATTCCACTCTAGTTCGTCGATTACATAATTTATAATATCGGCTGCTTTACGAGCGTTCCATCTGTGTTTAAAATCATTTGCACAAGTTAATACACTTAGTGTTGTATTTGTTCTATTATTGTCTTTAAGATATTTTGCAACCATATATAAAAGTATACTACTATCTGCCCCGCCGCTACAATTAACAGCAAGTTTAGTATATTGTTCTGGTATAGTAAAATCTATTTCTTGTCCATAACTATCTATTAGTAACATTTTTTACTACTCCATTATATGTTAATGTTTTTGAAATACGGAATGAAATATTTTTCTATTAGATATTTCCAATCCTGTTGATTCAAATGTGATCCATCAGGAAATATATTTTCATCTTTTTTTAGTTCATTTATGTCTATACTATACTTATCCTGTATATCTAACCACAATTCTTTCTTGGTTATATATTTCATTCCATATCTGTTTTCTAAGTCTACTATCTCCGCCAACTCGGATTCTGGAGAATTTGTGTTAAACCAAACAACATCATGTCCTGCATTTTTTATAAATCCATCAATGAATATAGCATTATACATTGTTAGTTCTTTTATTATAGTTGTTTCAAATGCCAATGTAAATTCCATAATACTCTTTGCATCTTTGTCTGATACGTCAGTTCCTGGATTGTTAAACAACTTATTTACATTATAATAAAATATATTATCTTGATAGTTCCCATATGTATCGAACCATACGTGACGGCCGTTGCCATGGTCATTTTGTGTTGGCCAATAAGAATGATCTATAATACTAAAAGGTTTGTATGGCTTATTTTCATTTATTAAATAGTTTTGATATCTTCCAGAACTAGGAATCTCTATAATAAAAAATAACTTTTCGTCAACGAATTCATTTAATACTGCCAGTATTCTAGGAACATAAGTTTCAATTCCTAATGCACTCACTGATCTATTCGTAAATTTTTTATCAAATACTTTTTCAAATTCTACTTTCATTGAATTCCACCTGGTGGTACAATGACTAGTTCCTATTAGAACAAATCTTTCCATTAAACATTCCTTACATAATCTAATAAGTGCGGCAATTTTTCAGTTAAACTGATGCCTCGTACTTTATCCATATACTCTGCTCTTTTCCAAAATGCAGCTATAGTTTCGTCACTTGCTGGATTTTCAATTGCAATTCGCAACGAAACCCATATAGCTTTTAAGTTAATTTTACTTTCAATTTCGTCTGGCAGGTTATCATAATATATTTTTAATTCGTTTTGAAATTCTTTAAGCACTTCGGTTTTTAAAACATTTATATTGTACATGTGCGGATTTTTAAGTTCATGAAATACAAGTGCACCAAAATAAGGATGGTAGTTTTCGATAAAGTCTTTAATATCTAGTAAATTAAAACAAGTAACTGTATATTGATTTTCTGGTTTAACTTTATTAGTGTCTATCTTTGCATTAAATTGTTTTATATTCTCATATACTTCATTCCATACACCATTGGTTCGTTGATATTCGAAACTGTTTTTATGTCCGTCTATACTAAAAGCAATCTGTGCTTGTGTAAAGTCTTCCATCATTTTTATTAATTGTTCGTCGAATATACTTCCATTCGTGTGCAAATAAAATTCAATATCTTTTTGTACATTTTCAATAATTCTTTTCAATCTCGCTTTGTGCTGGAACGGCTCACCACCTGATATCTGTAATCTTTTTAAATTCTTTGCTTCTTTTATCAGTGTAATAAATTTATCAAACTCAGTATCGTTTACCATGTGTAAATGGTTAGACAACTTTTGTTCTTTAGCAATTAAATGGCTTTGTCCAGGACTACAAATTACACACTTGTAATTACATATATTAGATAAACTAAGATACACTTGTTCTAAATCTAAATAATTAATATCAACTTTAACTTTACCTTTATTAGAAAATTTTTCATTTGCTTTATGTCTTGGCGATTTTAATCCATGTTGCTCTTTGATAACACAATCTTCACAAAGCTCATGTGCATCTCCCTTAATAGCAGCTTTTCTTATTTCTTTTAATACAGGATGATTTATTATGCTGTCAGAATCTAAATCTAAATAACCAACTGCATTTTGCTTACTAGTATAACAACATGGTAAGATAGTTCTGCCACCGGGGCCTATCCAGACAGAAGACGATATGTAGCCACACTTAAACTGATCCATGCCAATATCCATCTTGCATAGGATCAATACTTATTTCGTTTATATTCAAATCAGCAGGCTGATCAATGACCCACTTAATATACTGTGCTGCACGTTCAATTGGCATACATTTTCTGGTTGGATGCTTTTCTTGATTATTGCTAAGTGTGCCGAAACTAATATAACTTACCTTAGGTGCATGATCGCCCCATACTCCGCCTATAGCTAGTGTATTCGAATAATCTCTTAATGCTTTCTTTTCTGCATTATACAACCAGGCTTTACCGTTCTTAACACGATCCGTTGTGCTACCTATAACTACTATATGCGCTTTCATTTTGGCTTCTACTAACCTTTTGTATACTGTATTTAGTAGTACAGTTTGTTGAAACTGCCATAGTGCAGCATTAATAATTATAACATCATGTGACATAGCAAGACTCGCAAAAGATTCTCTACCGTCTGTAGAAGTTAATTCATATCCGGTTTTTCTGCTAGCAAAATCTGCATCTGGGTACAGTTTAAATAACTCTGCTGCTAATCCAAATTCATTATTACCACTGATTAACATGTTATATCCATTTTTTATCAAATAGTTTCATTACCATTGTCTTCATCGAACTTGTATACAAGTGCCTTCAATGATCCTGGGTCGGTCAACGGTTTTTGTTCCATAAATTCTGGTTCAATGTCAGGAGCATGATAATTAAAAATACTTTGTGCTACATTATCTGCTCTTGCTTTGGGAACACACAATCCACAACCACAGTGTGTTTTGGGACACCTGATAAAAGGTATTTTGCCTGAATTAAATTGTACTTCTAATTTATCGTTGTATTCGGAAAAATTACTTACATTACAAATGGGCCCAAGTTTGCCTTCCATATTAACTTGACAAGTTTGATGATGCCAAATCTTATCTATTTCCTGATGTATATATAAGAAATACCAATTTACCATACAACTCCATCCCTGAAAATTGTTGTTTTCAACAAATGTACCGTCATGGATTGCACCGTCATCGAACCCCATGTGTAGTTTACGACCGCCGCAACACGGCCTTCCGATTTTTTGCCCTACTTCTTTTTTCTCTTTAACATCATTTACAAGCATTGACATAACACCAGGAGGTTCTGTAACAGTAGCAGGAGGATTACTTGCGTAATATGCTGGTTTTTCTTCTCCTGATTCTTTTGCTTTCCAATAATTTTTCATCCATGTTAACTGACTTTCAGTGTATGTATGAACTGTTTTATTTTTTAAACCAGATTTAATATCTCCCTGATCACCGATAATACGGGGAGTATAGCCTACCCCTTTATCATCACACCATTGAGACAACCAAACACACTCTTTAAAATAGTCAGGATCTTCATGGAACATAATATTAATTTTAAATCCATATCCTGCATCTAACATTGTTTGTAAATTTTCACGAACTTGTTTTTTCTGTTCTTCTGTTCCTTCGCAGTGATAGCTTACAGTTGTAAAATCTGTACTTGCCATAACAATTTCAAGTCTACGTTTATTGTAAAAGCCATTGGTAGTCAGACTGCGTTTCCAATGGGGATACTTATCTTGTAAATATTCTAAAAATTTAAAAAATTCAGGATTAATTGTTGGTTCACCGCCAGTAAAACTTGTTGCTACTTTAAAACGCTCATTGCGTTTTGAATTATAAATTTCACTATAACGTTCTAAGTTATCAGCTGTATTGACAAGCTCGTCAAAACTTGCTAGTGTACTCCAATTATTTTTTCTATGAGGAGGACAATAACTACATGCATATGTACATCTACGTCCCAGATCCCATATGACCATTAATTGCTTTTCAGCTTTATCATCTATACTACATAATGCCATTAAATATATCTTTCATTTCTGGGAATGTTGCACTAAAACTATTATTACGTTGTCTATCACATAGTGTTAAAAACTCACGCATTTCAGGCAGTCTTACACTCCAGTCTTCTGATTCCATAAACTGTAACATACCTTCCAATCTGCTAATGCCGTAACTAGCTTCTCTCCATGTTTCATATGTTACTTTGTCCTTATGCCAACTCGGAATACCTTTTTCCCAGTTAGCTTCCCACCATGGATAAAACTCTTCATACTTTTTACGCACTTCCGCTTTAAACCATTCTGGCAATACTTTAACATTTAGGTGCGGTGGATGGTATACAAAGTGATAATTTACGCCGCCTGCACCGAATGGCCACATATTAATTTTACTAAACCCTTGTTCTAGTTTCCACTTGATAAAATCAGGAATGTAATAAATGTTTAGTGCTTGTACTGCACATGCTACTGTTACTTCTACATTATTACTTGTTTCTTTGTCTAGTATATGAAATACTTCTTCTTGACGTTTCCAGTTACTTGGATAACGAATATAGTCATTCATCTCGTGTATACTATCTATCGAATAATGAAAACGTACCACTTTAAATTCTCGCCATAATTCGAACAAGTCGTCTCTCCATTCGACTCCATTACTGTTATAACGTAGTTCGAGATTTTTTGCATAGCCCATTTTAATCGCATGTTCAAGTATTTCATAATGTTCCTCAATAATAAGACTTTCGCCACCTGCAAAATATATCTGCTGCATACTACCCATTTGATCATAGAACTGTTGCCAAAATACAGGATTTTGTTTGTGCCAGTTATAGCTACTACCATTGGTGCTACCTTTGTCATGCCACTGCATTGTCTCATTGAGACTTTCGTTTTTTACTTCAGGAAAGATTGATTTATAATCTTTAATCCAGCCACTACTATCATGCGGACTACACATAACACAAGCAAGCTGACATTTGGTGCCAAAACGTAAATCAATGTATGCTAAGTTAGGCGGTACTTCGCCATCTTCTGTAGTATCAGCAATCAGTTTGTCAACATCAGTACGTTGACTCCAATATGCTGTTTCCCACATACGTTTTGAATTGTGTCCTGCTGCTTCTTCTTTAAAACATTTTGTACAGCTAGGCGGCACTTCACCGTTCAGCATTTGCTTGCGTACATTTTTCATGTACTTACTGTTCCAGGCAGTTTGGAAGTCCGTTACATTGAGATTATTAGGCTTGCCATCATCGGTTTTGAGTATGCCTACTTGTCCGCCATGTTCTTTATCATTGGTTGGGCCTACACTACTTGCATTTGCTGTACAACATACTCTCATTGAACCGTCTGGGCGTGTACTTAAATGCACCCACGGCAGGATGCAAAAAGTTTCAGATATATTTGACATATTTTGCTATCTCCGGTATAAGTTTTGTAATATCTTGATTTCTTATTTTGTCTAGTTCAGTTGTTGTCCGAACAAAACTATTCCAATTTTTATTAGTTGTAGATTTTGAATTCATATATTTACTTATACCACGACAAATTGGGTCTTCTATATCTAATAATTTAGTAACATATTCTTTATATTCATCTGGCAATACTTGTATATTCATATGTGCAGGACCAAATGCAAAATGATGTTTAACACGATTTAGTTTTTTAAAATTTTGTTCCTTAATCCATTGGATAAAATCAGGTGTATGTGCTACATTTATACTTGTAACAGTATATGTAAACCACCCACGAACATTGTCAGGTAGTTCGTCTACTTTTAAAATATTTTGATAAATTTTATCCCACTTAGCGGGATAACGTTGATACTCTAGTATATCTCCATATCCGTCGATACTAGCACCAATGATAACTCTTTTAAAATGTTTCCATAAATTTAATAAACGAGGAGGCATAGTTGACATATTAGTGTTATACTCGATAATCATTTTTTCTGCTTGGCCTATTTCAACACAACGCTCTAAAAAGTCATAGTGTTTTTGTATAAGCGTCGGCTCACCGCCAGCAAAATAAACTCGTTTAATATTGTGTATATTTTTTTCTATTTGTTTCCAAAAATATTTACTTTCATGCCAATTAAATTTATCGTACGATCCAATTGTTACTTTTTCGCCGCCATTGTTAATAAAAGTGTTACTGTTATTCAGTGCTATATAATCATCGTACCAAGTATCACTATCACTGGGTCCACACATTCTACAAGCAAGATTACATTTGTTTCCAAATCTAAAATCATAATACTGTATAGCTATACCGTCTACTGTCCCGTCTGGCTTTGTAAACTTACGAGCTTGATCTATATCTAACCACCAATCATTATTTTCAGCAAGGCGTCTGCTATGGTGTCCGTTTTCTTCCTCCGTTTGACAACGAACACACTGCGAACTCCATTTTCCTTCTAGCATATTAAGTCGCATTTGTTTCATCATTGGGTTATTACGACTTTCTTCAAGATAATCAGTCTGCGCATTGTATGGAGATCCATCTTCTTTACGTATCAACCCATAATCTTCACTACTATTTGCTTGACAACAGACTCGCAAGTCGCCGTTACTGCGTGGTGCTTGAAAGAGCCATGGTATAGGACAAAATGTACCGGTCATTTAAATTGCTCCGCAAACGGATCGAACTCAGTTCCACATTTCATGGCACAAACACCCAACTTACCGTTTACCAGACTTTCTTTTGTCCAGCTTTCTTCGATACTCTGTAATATGCCGCTTCCAAATACATCTTTTAATCCATGTTCTAGTGCACTTATTCCTAATGTGCCTCCTGCACTATCGATATGATCCCAAATCTGTTCTACACGATAGTCTTTGTGCCACCACTTGTACATACGTCCAGCAGTCCAACAACAAGGCATCAACAATCCTTCTGCTGTAATAAAGATGCTTTTTTGTTCTGCTACTTTACATTTAACACTACAGCTATCATAATAGTCTTTCATACTGCCATATGACTTTTCAATTTCTTTTTGTTTTAGTAATGCTAAGTTTTGATTTTCAATTTTAGTTGGTTTAGCAATAGCTTGTGTTTGTTCACCTTTGCGGTTACGTGCCTGATGTACATCTTTTTGTTCACTACTTGCTGTAAAGAATCGTGCACTTTTTTTCTTCTGGAAACGCTCAACACCCCATGCCTTTGCTAGTGCTTCTGCTTCTTCAACTTGATGCTCGTTATGCCCAAATATGATAAAGTCCCAACGTGCTCTGCCGCCTGCGCCAATAAAGCTATCTATAGCACGTTTAACTTTGTACCATTGAACACCTTGTCTATAAAGATGATTAGTGTCTTCAAGTCCGTCAACACTAAAAATAACATTACCTTTGCGATTTATTACTCGTGCAAGTTCTGCCCACCATTCTGGTTCCCTAGCGCCTGCATTAGTATTCATGCTTAACCACATTGTGGGATTGTGTTCTCTGAAATACTTAAACACTTCTAATGTGTCTTTGGCAACAATGGGATCGCCTAAGTTGCCACACATGTACATTGTATTAAGTTGTGCAATAAACTCAGGACTGAATATACGTTTACAATCTTCCAATGATAGTTCTGCATTAGTAATATGTTTGTTGTCAACACTACCATTTTCATTACGGTCGCACATAGGACACGCTGCTTGACATCGCTGTGTAATTTCTAAGTGTACTTCTTTTATATCTTCGTATCTATACATCTAATATTAATTTTATATCTTTGCCTGGACCTGCTTTACTGGGGAGGCCGCCGTATTGTTCAATATACCATTCAATAACAGCCTTATACCAGTTCTGACTGTTATGATGTGCAAGTTTGTTAAACTGCCAAATATTATTGTTTGTTGCTTGCATTGTACTTAGTGCCCGAGCACTTTCGATTTGTAATTCTCGCAGTGTTAACTTATCTATCATTTTTTTCCTATAATCATAAATCTGTTATACAAAAATGTGGCTATCTCTCCGCTAAAGTAGACTTCACTCATGGGATATTTTTCAATTGCTTCTTGTGTGTTATTTACACAATTTATATGTTGCTCATTGCTAAAGTAGTCATTTGTTTGTAAACAAACTAATTGGCCGTCTGGCAAGTTTTGAAACCAAGTTTCGTCCATATGTTCGCAACTAGTATTAATTATCAAATCAGGGGATCGTATTTCAGTTACTAGTTTTCCGTCATGTGTTAGAATTTTATACTGTAAATCTAACTGTTTCTTTCTCCAATATAAACTATTAACGTCAGATACAACAGATTTAAATTTCCAGTTATCAGCTAACTCTGCATAGTTAAAAGTATCCGCAATACTTGCAGCAAGTGGATCAAGTTCAATATTCCTATAAGTGTTAATATTAAATTCGTTTTTTAAAAATTGATATAAAGTTGCATACCAGCCGCCGTATTGTATTACTGTATCAAATGAGTCGGAAACTTTTTTAAGTTCGTCAATCATCCAAAATTTACTCATCATTTGCCCACGACTAAAATGATCGTTTAAAATTACGTTTAAGCCGAATTGTTTAAAAGCAACAGAAATTCTTTTAATATATTCGTCGTCGATCGAATATGTTAAGTATGATATAAGATGACCATCGTCTCTACTTATATGATTTCGATCCGGCAAATAGTCATGTAATAATAAATTAATAAAGTCTTCGGACTGCGGAATGTATCCTCGGTGGACTTCTTTTATTAATGAATCTCTAATTCTATGTATATTATTTCGTAATATACTTTCTTTAATTTCATGATAACGTTCTGCGGCAGCAGGATTGTATCTGTCAATATACATTTCTAGCCCATAAAGCCAATGATGATCATTGCTCATTGAACTGTTCCTTTAACCATTCAAAATCATTAATGTACCTTAGCACTTTAGAATTGTTTCTATACGCAGTGCCGAAGTCTCTGCCTTGTTGTGCACCCATTATAGCATACTTGCCATGTTCACGATTTTCTCCTCTATTACACCATACATCTAGTCTATATTCATTGTCTCTATTATCACCATTTGGGATAATAGCACTAGCAAGTTTAGTACACTCACGAAAAGCACTTTTCCAAGTGTCAAAAGGATTAGTATTAAATGCAGTAATATTACTGATTTGAAACTTAGGCACGAACGTACATCCAAGTGTAGTAGTCATGTCTACATTCCAATTCGTTGCTTCTAGCATTGCACGTCGTGGAAACAATTTTGCACCTCCGTACCCATATAATAAGTCGTTCACTGGATTGCGACTACGCCAAACATACACACATTCAGTCTGCGGAATACTGCCATATTCTACTTTGCTCTGGCTTGGACGGAATTTAAAACTAAATTCTTCTTCCATAACAGCGTCGGCGTCAATTACATAGAAATTAGAAGTTTCTGAGATTTCTGCTGCCGCTTTGTGTGCTTCAAAAATGCCTTTAACACCCTGTACACGCTTTGCATGAGGTGCAAACATTTGTAGTATTTCAAAATTTTCATCAGCAGTTTCTTCGTGGTAGCTGATTTGTATTACATCTAACATTTTAATATTATAACTTTTTTCTTTATTTTGTCAACTATTCATATATAAACGGATCACGCTTACGTAGTTCTTCTAACCGTTTTTTCATACGTTTACGTCGTTGGTAACGATCCCATGGGTACATAAAAAAGTTTCTTATTTTTCTAAGCATAGTTTTACTCCACTATATACATTACTTACGTCTAAAAAATTACGAGTATGAGCTAGTACACACCCGATACTACTACTAGCATCTCCTGGATTAGGTAATACCCAAGTATTGTTAAAGTACTTATCAGCGAGTTTCACTGCCGGTCTGTTAAATGCACATCCTCCTACTAGAACTAAATTATCTGCATTAGTTTTAATTGCTACAGAGTGCATTAGTTTGTCAACAATTTCTTCAAAAATTCTCTGAGTTGCTGCAGCAATGTCTGCTACGTCCTGTACAGTATTCAAGTCCGTGCGCCAATCTCGACATCCTCGATGACAATTGCGTTTAAAAAGAATTCGGGGGTCAGAGATAGTTGGCATACGTTCAATGAAATCTTGCATAATCAAATTATAGTATTTGTTAGCGTCGCCATCTGCAGATATTTGTGTAAATTTTCCTTCATCTACTTGCGGAGTTAATCCTACTCGCTGTGTCATTGCACTGTACCATATGCCTAAACTGTGCGGGTATCGTTGACCCCACAAACGAGTTAATTTTGCTTCATTGCCTTCCCACATTGTAATAGTATCCCATTCGCCGATACTATCCAATACTAATACTGCAGCATGTTTGAACGGACTTGTATAATATCCAGCGCCTGCATGACTCAAGTGATGACTAGTTGTAGTGCTACGAGGTGCATCTTTATAGAACTTACGCATATATGTAGTAGGTGATTCTTTACTGAGTAGTGTGTATTGCCCTGCATATAACTGTCTTGTCTTTTTAAGCAATGGTTTTTCGTAAAAGTAAATTTTATTCGGCTTACCATAAGCTAGCGCACGATCAACTACAGTCTGTGATAAATCTTTCGATCCTGTTTGCGTTGCATATACAAGTTCGCTACCATTGAAGACTGCAATGCTAGCATCATGCGACATTCCTGTCCAGCCCCAAGTAATCATTTTTTATCTCCACATATTCCATATATACCTGTTGTATCTTCTGGTAACGGTATATCTTCTAAATCTAACCAAACTGCTCGATTATGACGAGGAAAGACACCCGGATAACACCATATGTGTCCATCGTTAGTTAGTGTAACTTTATCCGTATCATGCCAAAAGCAACGAGTACGCATATCTAATAGTATTTGTAGTGCGTCTAAATCTTTTGCATGACACCATACGCCCGGTTGTTGTAAAAATTTTTTATTGGCAACTTGTAGTGGCTCGTCATGTCCTAAGTATAGTATTCCACGATGTGCACGTACATCTATTTCAACATCATAACCTTTATCATGATATGCGAATTCTAAGTAGTCACGGGTATTTTCCCATTCAGGTTGCGCACCGGTCCAGTTGCCTCTGTGTGCTATGAATTTAACCACTTTTCCAAATCCTCAGGTGTTCCTAACCCATGCATGCGATCAATTTTTGTCATCTTAATAGTGCCAATGGTGTAATTATAAACCGGACATAGATAAAATTCGCCGTTTGTTCGATCGTTTGCACTAATCATATGTATTGCTGCATCTTTATAATTTCGCCAGCTTTTCCAATAATAGTGCCCGCTAGTTGCCCACTCACTAATAGGATTTTTCTCTGCTACTTTTTTAATATTATTGTTTTCATCAACTTGTGCAAAACTCCATTTAGGATCTTTATCAGGATCATGAAAACAAAGTATATTGCCTGCATTACTAGCATCAAATGTAGTGCTATCCCATTCGATTAATTGATCGCAATTAGTTACTAACACTGCATCATTATCGTCGACATATTGGTCTGCTAGTAATACAGTGCATGCAGCGCCTTCGGTTAGTTTGTCAAGCTCCATTACTTTAGCTGTCGGATAATATTGACAGATAGCATTTTTTATGTTATGTTCTTTTCTAACTATAAACACATAATCGTCAAAAGTCAAGTCGATACTTTCTATTGCTCGAACAAACATAGGCTTTCCATCTATGTCAATCAATGGCTTAGGAACAGGGTAACCTTGTTCACTAAAGCGACTACCTTCACCGGCCATTGGCATTATTAATTTAAGAGTCATTTATATCGTCTACACTTAGTTCTTTGTCTGATAAGAAATTATCATAAACTTTACTTTCAAACATTTTACTTTTGTAATGATCCGACTTTATGTATTTTTGATGATGTTCTTCGTCGTCTACTCGTTTGTTTATATTTTCCATGATTGTTATTTTATCCTTTTCTTAGCTTTTTAGGAATTTTCATTCGTTGGCAATGTTCCATTGAACTCAGTGATGTTGCATTCTATTTTGTATTCTTTCCAATTGAAACTCATATCTTCTCTTGGTATTTCCTAATTTGCTACTCTATCTTCATCACGAGTCGTGCGATGCTCGAACTTATGTTTAATATTTAACACTAGTTGGTCATTAGTAACACTCATACTTATATCGGCCCAATATGGGCTTGTAATAAATCCACCAAACTCTTTAATGTCTTTGTCTAAATCGTGTATCAAAGTAAATTCAAAATCGCCATATACTTTCCATAATGCCTATGCACAAGGTATATACTCGTTTGCTAAACTTGCACTAAATTGATCAATGGTTCCATCACCAGAAAAGTAGTTAAAGTCTTGATTATCTTCTTGTGTTATATAATCTTGGTAATCACCATTGGATTTAAAGTCAAAGAATTGAATTACGTGAAGTAATAAGAATTTATAAATCAATACAATTAGAAAAATGATGCGCTATCTTTTTATGATAGACAGGACTAGGATGCAATGCCCAACTAGTACAGTCATGATATATATTTTCATTATCTGATAAAAATATATCGTCGATTGATATATCTGATTTTAAATTCAAAGGAGCCAAATCTCTGCCAGCTCCATATTTACAAAAAGGTTCACTAGCGTCAATAAACCATGGCTTTTCTATATTATAGTTAATATTATAATTCCTGCATATATCTTTTATACTATTATGATAAAAATCATCCTTGTCAGATTCTTGTAACATGTACGTTTGAATTTCTTTAAAAGAATATCCATGTTCACTTATTTTAAATTCCAGTGTTCCCAAATCATTATTGCGTTTCTTTAGTTCATCCAATGTATTGATCATTAATGGTCTATAAAAAGTATTTCCATCATACGTTCTTTTATGTTCCGCTCTTCCCTCAATGAATCCAAGATTTATAATATCACTAGGAGGGTAATCAACATGTTTTATCCAATTTAATAAAATTCTATAAGCAGTGTTTATACCAGTACCACTAAGTCCATAATTAATTACTCGTCGTTCTGTATAGTTTTGTAATTGATTTGTCCATCTTCTATTTTCGGGTACCCCTATACCTTCAGTAAAACTACAACCAAAGCACCATATTTCATTTTGTGTATTATTTTTTGTATAATCGAAACTGCTTCTAAAGTCATAATTATTATAACTATATTTCCAATTACAGAATTCTTCGATTGTGTAGTTGTCAACGCCAATTGTAAAAATTTCTTGTAATTTATCTGTATGTGAGTGTTTATGTTTAAGAACAGATTCGATAGTTCTCTCTTCGTCATTTCTATTATTACTGAATTTACCGTGCGATGTCTTTTGTTCTATTAATATATCTTTGCTCGTTACTTTTCTTCCAAAATCTGGATATATTCCACGTGCGTACAGTTCAAACTTCATTTCTAACACTTTCGCTGGTAAAAATATAGGTTTGTAAGTTTTTTTCTAAAATTCATATATCTATCAACAAATTTTTATTGTTTTTATCAATAGGTAAATTTGTTGCTTCCAATAATTTATCAATCCGAATGTTTTTACTTTTTAGCATTTCGTCAAACCTCTCATAATCACTTAGTTTTGTAACTTTTTTGGAATCCAAATTTGAATTATTCAGGAGGGTATTTGCATCATATTGTCCATGTAAATTGTCATAATCCAATCCAAAAATTTCCAAGTCTTTTAATGTAAATATTAAGTCTTCGTACCAAATATTAGTTACTTCATATTTTTTTGTTAAATTGTACCAATGACTAATTAATTTACAGATATAAATTATATCTTTTACTTCTACCCTGAGATGGTCAAATTCTTGTATATCAATTTCGTGTACAACATTCCATACTCCTGTCTGTTTACTTTTTAAATATGAAATTACTGTATGTTTCCAATTTTTTCTACCAATAGAAAATAAATTAGTAGTGTCACGTATAGTTTGATAGTCCATTTCAAACATTAAGTCATTTATCATTATTTTCCAAACAGTATATATATCTTTTTCGTTATAATCATAGAAACTCTTTACTAAAGTGTTATTAGTAGTTACATCTCTATAATTTTTTAATTCTCCTGCATTCCAATCTACATCTGTAATTAAATCGTTAACAAACACAAAGTTGCCACCAAAATCAGGTCCGCTGTGGCGAAATCTAGGATGAAATCGCATGTTAAAATAACGCTGTAACAAATTCATCAAATACGTTGATCCAGATCTTGGATGTGCTAATAGAACAAATTGTTTATAATTCTTCATTTGTAATACCTATATAAAGTCTGTGCTAATTCAAATTCTTCACGCACATCAATGTCAATTGCTTCAAATTGGTTCATAGTAAAATATTCAAACTCCAAAGGTATCATATATTTAGCTTCACGCAAGTCTTGCATTTTACACACTGTCCCTGCATAAGGGAACATATATACTGGATCAATACCCTGGCTGTATGGGTGCCATAAACCAAATGTAAAGTTGATAGGATGTTTGTTCACATCCAAATAATAATGTGTACTTGCGTGTACTGCTATCTGATTTTTACCACTAAGTGTATAAGCATCATATAATTCTTTATAACGATTAAATAATGGACAACACACAAAAGTATAAACAACATCTTGGTTATCGTCAACTGGAACATCATTATATATTTGCTCTAGTACATATGAAAATCTTGTAACATTATTACAATACTTCGCATCTCGGTGAATATAAGTTACATTTTCAGAATCTGAAACTTCTTTATCATCTGTACTTATGTAAACGTGTTCTGCTCCTGCTGCGAATAATTGTTCTAGTTTAATGTCTACCAGTGTTTTTCCATTATCAAACACGTTATGATGCTTGCCCGGCAGGCGTTCACTTGTCTTTTTATAATTTGTTACTCCTACAAATCCCATTTTAATATCTTTCTATAAAACAATTATTGTTACCATATTCTAATAACCTTCGAACCAATATCGGGTCATCTGTTATTTTAAATTTTGTTTCTTTTTTCATACCAGGGAATGTGACACGTACTGTATCACTGTCATCCGGTAATATGACATTGCAATTTTCTGCAAATCGTACTAAGTCAAAGTCCGGATCTCTTACATATCCTCGCTGATCAGGCTGACTCCAACCATCATGATAACTATAAAGATGCAAATGAGATACTAACCCTTCGATTTTTTCAATGAATCCCAACAGTTTTCCATCATAACTAGATTCTAGTTGTGATATGGTAGTTATATATTTATTAACATCAATAGTATTAATTGGTATGTTAATACGACTATTATCTTTGGGTATCATTGCTATAACTCGTAGCGGCTTATCTATTATCTGGTGTGCTTGTGCTAACGTACTGCCTGGATGAATAGTGTTATGGACAATATTACTCAAGACTGGTGGCGACTTGACTTCGGTGTTAACTAATTCAGATGCTAACAATACAAGTCTTAAAAAACGACTGAATAGATTATTGTAATCTTCCTGGTCGAGGGTATCAATTATTTCAAGGTCTTTAAGAAAACTTAATCCAGTTAACACTCCATTACTACTAGGTATACTATGATACTTTTCTTGAAGATTACCCAGATTCCACAAGTAACTCATATTATATTTCCTTGCATCAATAAAACAATCTAGTAAGGTAAATTCATCCAATACCTGTAGCCAATCTGCGTATGTTGGCTGTGCTACAGTTCTCCAACTATGCGAGGGATGAGATAATAATGCATAATCTACATCATCATCTCTTCTGTTTAGAAAAATATCATTAAATAATTTATTTTCATCATTCATTATGTAGAGTAATTCCATCAAATTCTGATATATTACCAGATGCTTCAAATACTTGTTTTTCGAATGACATGTCTTCTCTTTTTATTTCATAATGTTCTACCGTTTTATCATCATTCTGTGCAACGTGTTCAAACTTATACCAGCATTTAAATTCATAATCTCCGTTGTCATTGACATTCCATGATGCTTCACCCGATAACATTGTGGCAAGGTTCATACCAAATTCTTCCATATCTAATTCTGGATCCCATATCATTTTAAAACTATGACCACCAAACGCTTTATACATAATCCACATATGAGGTAGATTTTCGTTTGCTAAACTTGCAGCAAATTGAACTTGTATGTGGTCATGCTTGAATTTGTTAAAATCTTGCTTGTCCTGTTGCGGAATATAATCTACATATTTTCCTGGATTATTCCATTTAAAATCTACAAACTTATCAAATCCGGGGCGGCTCTGGGCATTGATTACTGAGCCTTCTGCTTCATTAACACACATCGATAGCCATTGGTTCACGTATTTTAATCTAATTGCACGATGCAGGACGGTATTTTCATATCCATGGGTATACCAATTACTCATAAATTTATTATCCCACGGCTTTTCATTCCATGCTATATTATAGTCTTTCCAATTCTTATTCATATCACTAAGAGGTGCATCGCCACAAGTCATACCAGGGCTAATAACAGTTACCCAATTTCTAGTATTATATAATACATGTAGGCTATGACACCAATCGGCAGTAGTTTCAGTAGGAAAACCTATTACCCAGTTTACATGATTTTCAATATTTGCAATTCTGGCGTCACGCAGATTGTCTTCTATTTCCCAAACTTTAATTTTCTTCTTCATTTCGTCTAATACTTTTTCGCTTCCACTTTCAACTCCAAAACTTAATAGACTACAGCCACTTGCTTTAATTTTATGAAAGAAATCCAAATCCATTCTACCGTCACACCTTGCATAACTATTCCATCGTATATCCATTTTTCTTTCAATGATTTGGTCCACTAAGTCTCTAAAACTTTTCAAGTTGCCGTTAACTAAACTATCAACAAACCAAAATCTATTTGTTCCATATGTATCAATTTGATGCTGCATTTCATCAATAACATTATGACTGTCACGTGATCGAAATTTCCAAAAATGCGTCTCACTGCAGAAACTACACAATGCAATACAACCTCTGCTAGTTTCTATACTTACTCCACCCTGCGTAGTATATTCATTGAGATTATAGTCACTGTAATCTGGAAATGGCAGTTGGTTAAGGTCTAATCTGCTTTTGACCCCGCCAAAATCATAAGGGCCTTCTGCTATTGGATAGTCACGATGATTGTCCAAAAAGCCTAAAAGCATTTCTTCTCCTTCGCCTATAATACGAACATCAAATGAATTTATTATATCAACCAAATGCTCGTGGTGACGATGCTCGGGATTAGGATCTCTATCATCTAGCCAGTCTTGAAAGGATTCTGGACCACCTATTATTATGCATATCTCAGGTGCTAATCTTTTTAATTCTTTCATCATATATGAGGTAGGTAGAAGATTGGTTGCATACACACTAAATCCAACAAATTGAGAACCATCAGCAATTATCTGCTGTATAGTTTCATCAAGTAACGGTTTGAGTGCATCTCTAATATAATTATCATAATTAGGGACCTGCCAATGATCCCAATAAATTGCATCCCATGGATCATAATTTAACATTCTTTTAAGATGATGATATGCTTTTATATTTGTATCATGTACATTAACTTCATATCCGTTATGTCGAAGCAACGCAGATAATCGTGCAGCATTATATGGGGGGAAGACAACCCCCCAAGCAGGACATACAACAAATGATATTTTACTATCAGCAAGTGGTTTGTTTAGGGAACTCCAATATTGATATTTAATATCTGATTCGTGTCGTAGTGACCACGGTATATATTTCTTATCAATATCCTGATTGTCTAGTTTACCAAGATGACTATTAGCATGCCGCATTTCTTCTTCATGCTGAATAACACTCAGAACAATTTGATCTCTATCTTCACTATCAAAATTAAATTTTGGGCGCTTTAGATTTTTTGTTGGAGTGGTCTGCAAGTTTTGTTCTTTGTTTTCTTTGTTCGGCATTATTCATTCTCTCTATGGCGCCTGCTAGGTCAGGTAAACTTTCTTTCCAATCTTCGTTTCGTAACTTATCTAATTTTATAGTTGTTTCTTTAAATTTATTCCAAATTTTACTATCTGGTTCTTTACTCCACATTTGCGCTAATACTTGACGTAATGAATGTTCAGTAATTTCACACCATAACATACCATGCGTAGTACATCTTGCATCGGGCCAACGTTTCCATATATGACTGATAAATCTATTATATAATTCATCAACCTCTTGCTTTAGCCTGTCGGGTAAATGGTGTATACTATATTCTTCAGGTCCGTAAACCAAATGTACATGAATTTCATTGTGAAGTCTAGTATAATTTTGTTCCTTCATCCAATACATAAAATCCGGTAAATGAAATACATTCATTACACTACATGTAAGAGTTATTTTGCCTGTTAAGTTGTCTAGTCCTGTCGCAGTATCAATCTCATTGAGAATGCGTTCAGTTTTATTCCACTTACCAGGATGTCGAATGTATTCAAAATGACTATACATCCCGTCTAAACTAAGTCCCAATGAAACCTCTTTAAATTGTTTCCATAATTTAAAATAACTTTTAGTACTTGCTGCTGCATTAGTGTTATATTCTAAGGTAACATTCTTGGAATTTCCAGCATCTATTATATTTTCTAAAAGTTCTTTATGTTTATGATTGATGGTAGGTTCACCACCAGTAAAGTAAATTCGTTTAATATCAGTAATATTATTATTAATATCGCTCCATAATCTAGAATCTTCGTACCAACTTTTCATATGTGGTATTTCAAGTTGTCCTTTTTTATTTGTTATAATTGCAGCTTTTTCGCCGTCTAAATCAATTGTAATATTAGTGTTGCCATCGTCTTCTTGCATAGATTTATAATCTTTATACCACAAGTCACTATTTGATGGGCCACAAGTTCTACATTTTAGATTACACTTATTGCCAAATCTCAAATCCCACCATTCAATAGGGAAGTCAGCATTAGATATCGTACCATCTTCATCTGTCATATCGAGTGCTTTTGCCATTATATCTGGAAATGATTCATTGGCATATTGGCGCCTAGAAGATGGTATATTTGAATCAGATGAATCTTCTTCTTCCCAACATAATTTACAAACAGAACTTCGTTTTCCTTTAAGCATGTCACTTCTGACTTTTTTCCACAACTCTGCATTACGATGCTCTGAAATTTTGTCATTGTAGTTTAGTAATCTGCCGTCATCTTTTTTTATCAATCCTTTATTTGCTAGTGGATCGTTAAAAATCATTTGACAACACGCTCTAATTGTACCGTTTGCATTTGTTCCAGCATGTATCCAAGGAATACTACAAAATGTTTTTTGCATCGGATGAGATCTATCTACTTTTTTAGGTTTAGAATCTTCTAATTTTTTAAATTCTTTTAACCATGCAGCAAAATCAATATTACTATTTTTATATATCAATTTTTCTATATCATCATTGCAACGATCAGTATTCAACACAGCATATAATACTATCGGATCCGTGTCAAACTGAGCAACTGATTCTAACACATTTAGTGGACAATCTTCATGTTCTATCATAGCAATACGTTCGGCTGCAGTACGTCTTATACTACTATCTAAATTAAACATGTTTTTATTAATTAAATCTACCATCTACTGTTCCTTAAAAAATTCTATTTCATTATCACTATAATCCACTAATTTTTCAGCATCGTTAAGGTCTCGAATTGGAACTAAACTAAGTGAGCCTTTCATGCGTCCGTTTGCACCAGGCGTATGCCACTGTGAAATATTGAGTATTTTATCACGCATTGTTTCTGCTCTTTCTAGAAATCCTGGTGGGGTCATTAGTTTTATCTCAAGCCAATTATCTTCGTCAACTTTATCATGATGATCCATAATTATTTTACAATTTTCAATGAATCTTTCTTCGTTGCCTCGGTATAAATCCATACTAGCAAAATGTGCACTCATATTAACACTATTAATATATTTTATTGCTTCACTCCAGAATTTTGTACTTCGACTGCCATTTGTAGTTACCAATATCCATTGATTTCGAGACTTTAAATATTTTAAAATGTCAATGAATTGCGGATGCATTGTAGGTTCACCTCCACCAAAATTCCATCTGATTTGTTCGCCATTACCCCAATTATCGATAATCATATCGACAGTATTTATAACAGTTTCATATGATGGAAACTTTTCAGTATTACTATGAACTGCTGGCCAACAATAGTCACATGCATAATTACACCGTCTTCCAATGTCCCATAAGATTTGATATGGAATAGGAAAGTTCATTTCTACTCCAACGCTTTCATCTATATTATCAGTGAGATAATTCTTGCCACCACGAAGAGTGCCATCATAATGATTATGTGTCACATCCAGTAACTTCATATGTTCTACGGTTTTTGCTTTACTTAAAATTACATCCGCACCGCAGCCACAACTCGTAAAAGGACAAACTGTATAATTTTCAGGTATATCAATACCTTCACGAATATTGCCTAACAACCCCCAATTTTTCGGTATGTCATCTAATGTACTTTCCCATTTCCATGCACTTGCAGTTGTATCAATATTATCTGTTTGTATATTCTTTCCTAAATTCTTGAAAAAAGTTTCTTCTGCTTCTTTTAATGCATCTTGTAGTTTAATATGTTGTTCGCATGTTTCCCAACCGTTCTTAGGCAACGGCCAACCACCTATTGTATTTTCATTATACCATTCAATATGCGGATAAGAACCAAATATTCTTTCACGCTCAACCCTCCATCCTTCTACAGTTGTATCATGATGTGCAGTACTATTTCTATGACTACTGGCACAGTTGCCATTCCATATATTACCATCATAATCTATATAAAGTCCACGCACTCCGGCACTACACTGCCATCCCTTCCATTTGTTATGTTCTCTTGCGATAGCCTCATCCACACTCATTCTAATAAACTTACCATTCGTATCATACACACGTAGTTGTTTATTATCTAATGGGATCCGAGGATCTGAATTAATCGGCATCTTCTAAGACCTCATATCTATGTTTAGGTAGTATTTTTTTGCACATAATATCAAAGTTACAATGACACATACTTTTATTGCAGCGAATCGGAGCTTCTGGCCACGCAATATTTGCAGTATCTTTCATATTACCAAATGCGCCGCCAACACGACACCAGCCACGCATTATACTACCATCAAAATCTACAACAATTTGTTCAATGCCTGCCCAGCAGTCCCAGCCTTTCCAGTTGTTTGTCTTGTCATTAATAAACCTATGAGCACTACTGTTTTGTTTTAATTCATTAACGTCGTCGATCATATCCATGCTACCACGATATAATTTCCATGACTTATCGTGTACAATTTTACTTCCTAAATCATGCCACTGCCGATCAATATAGTCTAACTGTTCTTGTGAATAGTTATAAAGTGTTTCTCCAAAATCAACGATAAGCGGCTGTAGCGCAAGGCTAATATTTTTAATACCAATAATACGCTCCGATAAGTCAACACATGTAGGCCAGATTTTTTCATCGTAGTGCATCATAACATTTACATGAGTACGACATTGCTGACTCATGATGTTTACTACTTCATAGAAATGATCAGCATTGCCTTCTTCTGGATGAAAACTTAAACACACATGATCAAATAATTCTTTATTTTTTTCCCACCAGCGTATGGTTCTACTGCTATTACTAATAAATCCAACATCATGTCCGATTTCTTTAATGTAGTTAGCGCATTTAATAAAATCTTTCCATAGTGTTACTTCGCCGCCCGTGAACTCGAAGTATACTTTACGTGGACTATAATGTTCAACAACATTATCGATAAAATCTTTTACAACTTCAAAGTCATTCCATCCGAAACTACCATCATTCAAAATACTAGGACAATACGAGCAACTAAAATTGCACATATTTCCTAAATTCCAATTGACTACTACCCAGTTTTTTGCATCGTCGTGGTGATGATCCAATCTGTTATAAAATTTTTGTTCTCCCAGCGCCAACCAAATTATCCCTCTATAGTATCAGTTACATTTTCTTCACGTACTTGTGCACCTAGTCTACTAGGATTACGATATACTGTTTTCCAGAATCGAGATCCATCTACACCTAAGTCTGCAATTTCAAAGTCTAGTTTCCCTCGTAAATCGCTACCTAAATCTAATG
>ERZ807291.3033-NODE-3033-length-24310-cov-9.317955_pt1 | contig 24310 bp, 24 predicted proteins | sample MGYA00521257_ERZ807291 | MGnify/ENA primary metagenome ERZ807291 (study PRJEB31413, sample SAMN03169783) | marine metagenome | biome: Marine; feature: Water; material: Subsurface seawater | place: North Sea | collected 2011-04-28 | depth 1 m m ... | reverse complement strand
GCTTTAACCCCTAAAAAGTCCACAAAGGCTTTAACCCCTAAAAAGTCCACAAAGGCTTTAACCCCTAAAAAGTCCACAAAGGGTGCAAAGTCTGGATTTAAAAAGAAATCAAAGAAAACAAATCATGTAAATCAAGATAAAAATCATTTAAGAAATTTATTAATATCTATATATAATTTATTAAATCATATTTTAGAAATAAAAAAATTCGAAACCAAAGCAAAACACCAAAATACAAAAAATAAAAAAAATAAATTTAATAAAGAAAGACAAGCTATAATAAACGAACTCTTACCTTTATTTCCGAGACCTTTAATTCCAACTCATAAAGTAGCATCATATCCTAAATTAGCATCATATCCTAAAGTAGCATCATATCCTTCATTAGAATTACCATCCACTACACATGTAGAACACAAAAATACTCAAATTTCTACCTATACACCATTTAATTCGATGATTGAATTATTAAATATTAATTATGATGAACAACAAAAAATTAATTTTGATGGACAAAGTGAAAATTTTAATATTCCACATAGAATTGGAATTGGTTTTTTGATTGATACTCCTGAATTATATGATATTCCATCTATGTTAAATGCAAATGATGATGACTTAAATGCATATAATAAATTAATAAGAAGAATTATCAATATATTTACGAAAAAAAATCGACCATCAATTATAGATAGAAATAGACAATCTATATATGAACGATTTTTTGAGGAAGATGAAGAGGAAGATGAAGAAGTTGTAGAGGAAGAATCTAATATGGCCGGTGGAGCTGTTAATTTTTCACTTCCAATCATTAGATTTTCAAATACTAATAGTAGTAGAGCAATTAATTATGGTAAAACATGGTGTTTAGATTATACTGTGTTATCAGATAAACTACAAACACCTTTAACTCCGTTTATTGGATTAATTCCTAATATAACAGAAGGCGAATGTGACAAGGATCCAAAAGAGGAATCTATATGCGATAAAATAGTTAGAGGTGCTAATAACACTGATTCACGACAAAGATTATTATCTGAAAGAATTAAATATAGTTTACGGGCATTATTTGACGGCATGATTATTAAAAAAATATCAATAGCAATAATTGATAAAGATTCAATGGAAATCTATGATAGTGGATTATTTTCTTTGAAAGATATGGTGTGTGAAGTGTTAAATGAAGTAATAGGACCAAATGTACTTTTAAAACGACATAATTTTTTTAAAGGTGTTTATATTAGAACTTTTAATACACCATCAACTGATTCTATAGATAACTCAATGAATGATAATGTATTTCAAGAATTAGAAGCATATAATATAGATTCAAATAATAAGTTAGAATTATTAGTTAATGATGATGATTATAATACGACTTTTAATAGTAAATTATATTCGAGAATAAGAAGATTTGAATATCAACCATTAGATTATAATATTGATCGTTTTGATACTCGATTGGAAGATTATTCATTGTTAGATGAAGATGGTGATATTTATGTATTAGCAGATGAAAAATATAAAAGTTTATTAAATATTAGTCATGAAATAATTTTTATTAAAGATACAGATCATAATACATTTTTATCTCAATTATTCCCTCATATTAAATCACGGTTTGAATTACTTAATGCTTTTCTTTCTGGTAATAATAATAGAAAAATTATTATAATAGGAAATCCAACAAAAATATTTTATGATAGACTTGAATATACAGAAGATATAGATAATACAGAAAATTCAGAAAAATATAAATGTATTGGAACAAAAGGTCATTTATTAGGTTGTACTTTAGAAGAACAAACAAAATGGAATATAATTGACGATTCTAAAAAACATACTAACTGGTTATTAATGATGGCTTATTTAGATAATCATGTAAATAATTTATATAGTAAATTTCCTAATAGAGTTTCATTTGATAATTTTAGTTTAGACAACATTACACCTGAGGAGAATACTGTGTATGTATGGTCAGCAGATTCTAATAATTGGAATTTGCCTCCATTTAATAATGATTTAGATAACTATACAGAAGAAGAAAAACAAAATTCACCGAGCATGATAAAAAAAACAGTAGAAGGGATAGAATATGATGTATGTCATCATGTAAAGGGGTTATTTGGTATAGTATGCAACCCATATAATTTTAATAGTTCTTTAGGTGATATTGATAAAACATATCAAAATTTAAAAGTTGACACATAATAAAATTTATTAAAAATTGATTTAAATAAGAATTAACAATTAAATATAACAATGAGTGATTCCAATACTATTAAAGTTATTGTAAATCCTTATAATTTTAATAATAAACTATTAACTGAAAATAATATATACGATGTTTTAAGAAAATTTGATATTCAGGGTAATATTTATAGTATTAAATATTATCAACTTGCATTTATTCATAGCTCATATACAAAGAAGGCACCGTCAGAAATTGGTGAAAATGTAGTATTAGCAAATAAACCTGAAGGAGCACTTGAACTAATGGATGATGATTATGAACGGCTTGAATTTTTAGGAGATGCGGTTGTAAGCATAGTTGTCGCTAAATATTTATTTGAAAGGTTTCCAGATGAAAATGAAGGATTTTTAACTAAAATGAGAACAAAATTAGTTAATGGAGAAATGTTGGGATTTTTAGCGAATAAACTTGATTTTGGTAAATTCGCTATTATGTCTCGTCATATTGAAGATAAATGTAAAGGTCGCACATCACAACATATTTTAGAGGATATGTTTGAAGCATTTGTAGGAGCTATGTTTCTTGATTTTAATGAGATTGATAATTATAATCTTTTAGATAATTTTTACTCTGGAATTGGTTTCCAGATTTGTGAAAAATTTATTATTCATGTAATCGAAGAATTTGTTGATTTTTCAGAATTGATTTTGAAAAATAATAATTATAAAGAAATGCTTACTAAATATTTTAATGAAACTTATCAATCATCTATTAATTTTAGTGAACCAAGTGTAGAAGGAGGATTAAATGATAGATTATATACTGTAGATGTATTAGATGATAATAATATAGTAATGGGTACTGGTGTCGGTAAATCTAAGAAAAAAGCTGAACAGTATGCATGTAAAGATACATTAATTAATTTGAAAATTATTGAATAAATTATTTGAAAATAATAATATAAATTATTTGGAAATAATATAATAAATTATTTGTTAATACTATATGAGTAAATCTGTAAAAGTAAGTTTAACATCGCCAAAATCTAAAAAAGCATTATCACTTGATGATAAATTTATAAGTTTAGGTAAAGGTGAATGTATTTTTCCTTTTAATTATAAAGATAAAAAATATAATAAATGTTATCCTGGAAAGAAAGGGGATTGGTGTGCAACCGAAGTATATTCATCTGGAAACATGAAAAAATATGCTTATTGTGTATCACCAAGTAAAAGTAAAAAAAATAATGCTCCTACTTTTACACCTAAAGATAAAGGTAAAAGTAAAAAAAATAATGCTGCTACTTCTACTGCTACTTCTACTTCTACTACTAAACCTAAAAGTAAAAAAAATAATTCTGATAATGGTAAAGGAAGCGGAAAAAGCTCAAAATTAAAATTTAAAATTCAAACTAAATTCAATTCTAAAAGTATAGACAAACGGTTTTTGATACCTGAACAAAAAACTATATCACCTAAAGTATGGGAATTGCCAAATAGAAAAACATTCCCAAAATGGTTTAATAAAGAATTTAAACCATATATGTCTAAGAAAGATTCAATGAAATCAGGCAGTTTAGGGGGGTTTGATTTTTTTAATCATCAAAAAATAGTACGAGATTATTTAAATATTAATAGTCCTTACAGGGGTGTTTTGTTGTATCATGGTCTCGGCGTTGGTAAAACATGTGCATCTATTGCTATATCAGAAGGATTTAGAACTAACCGAGAAATAATTATATTATTAAATAAAAGTTTAGTCACAAATTTCCGGGTAAATTTGATGAAATGTGGATTTGACATGTTTAGAATTAAACAGCACTGGGTTTTCCATGATTTTAGTGATCCAAAAGACCCTATGAAATCTTATGCTAAATATTTGAAAATACCTAATTCAGTTACTACAAAGCAAGCTGGAGCATGGTTTATTGATTTTACTAAAAAGCCAAATTATGATAGTTTAACTGGACGAGAACAAAAAAGTTTAAATAATCAAATTGAAGCAATGATAGATTCAAAATACTCATTTGTTCATATTGATGGTTTAAATAAAAACCAATTAGACTCTATGATTAAATCAAAAAAGTTTGATAATAAATTATTAATAGTGGATGAGGTCCATAATATAACAAATGCTATGTCTAAACCGTTTCCAGGTATAAGAGGTAAAGGATTAAAACAACTTATAATGGAAGCTGAAAATTTAAGAGCAGTATTTTTATCTGGGACACCTATGATTAATAATTTATTTGAAACTGCACAATTGTTTAACTTGTTAAGAGGGCATATACACAATTTTCAATACACATTATTAAGAAAATCGTCAACAAAAATTTCGTTTGATGAAATGGTATCAATATTAAATGAACATAATTTAGTAGATCAAGTGATACCTAAAAAAAGTGATAAGATTATTAATATTGTTAGAAATCCACGAGGATTTGTAACGGCGCCGTCTAAAAATGGCGTAATAGCATCACCTGAAAATGACATGAGTGATGATGAATTTAAAGAAATAATTAAAAAACTTTTTAGAGAAAATAATTATGATGTTTCGTTAAATGTGAATAAATATACAGCATTACCCGATAATGAAGATGAATTTATGGGATTATTTTATAATGAAGCTAAAAATCAAATAAAAAACCCGATGTTATTTCAATCTCGGATTATGGGATTAGTATCATATTTTAGTACACAAGATAAATCTCTTCTTCCAACTGTAACAGTAAATGAGGTAGTACCAGTTCCAATGAGTAAGTATCAATTTTTAGCTTATAGTGAAATAAGGAAAGAAGAAATAGATCAAGATAAAAGTAAAAAGCAAACAGTAAAGCCTAAAAGTAAAGGGAAAGGACTAATTAAAAGAACTGACTCTACAAGGTCAAATGCAGGTTCTGCTGATGATAATTTATTTGATGATAAAAAATCTAGTTACCGAGCATATTCAAGAATGCATTGTAGTTTTGTGTTCCCAGAATCAATTAAAAGACCATACCCAAATCAACTTCACTCTGAAAATATAGAAGATGTTGTTGAGGCAGAGGAAACAATTGAAAGTAATACTGTTAGTGTAAAAAAAAGTGATATAACAACTAAAAATGGTATGTTCTTTTTGAATAAAAATATGGACCGATTTTTAGACCCTCAGCACAGTTTAACACAGGAAACCACAGATGCTATGTTATCAAATCAATTATTTTCTTTTTATGATAGTTTTGAATGTGCTAATCATTTTAAAAAAAGTAAAACACCTGAAAAGTATGAAGATTGTATTAAAGAACTAGATAGACAAATTTTAGATAAACGGAGTCGTATAAATTTAAAATACCCTAAAAAATCATGCGGCGTTATTTATCAAAATAAGGTTGGAATCACTCATTTAGTTATAAATGACCAAATATTAACATCGGTTGAGGCACTTAAAAATCCTATTCTCAAAAAAATCGGAGAGAAAAAACCATTTATGGTATTTAATAAAGTTATTAAATTAGATGAACCAATTTCTATTGATGAATTAAAATGGAATGAAACAGGTGGAATTAAGATTACAAGCACTATAGATTTATTAACAGATAGACAGACTGAGTTTGTAGTTGAATTATTAAAGGATCATGGAATACCAATTGTCTTTGAACCTAATACTAAAGGAATATTAGATTATGATAAAGCAAAAGAAAAGGCATTAAAGGAATTGTATGCTGCTAAAGATACGTTATTAAAAATAGATGATCCAGAACAATTGATGAAATATTCTCCAAAATATAACATAATTATTAAAAAATGTAATGAAATTAATGGACTATCATTTATCTATACTGAATATAAAACACTTGAAGGTATTGCTACATTAGAAATATGTTTAGAAGCAAATGGGTATGCTCCATTTAGATTAAAAGAAGTATCTAAGGGAAAATATTCAATAGATATATCAGCCGCAAATAAAGATAAACCTAAATTTGCGTTTTGGGGTGGAAATCAAGACCAAAGTGATATTATTAGAAAAATATACAATAATCAGTTTGAAGAACTACCAGTTAATATTAAAGAACAATTAGAAGAAATGTATCCTAGTAAAAATAATATAAGAGGTGATATTATAAAGATTCTTCTAACAACTAAATCTGGTGCAGAAGGTATTGATTTACAAAATGTTAGACAAGTTCATATTGTAGAACCCTATTGGAATCCTGTGAGAACCAAACAAGTTAAAGGGCGCGCTGTGCGTGTTGGTTCACACTTACAATTACCGGCGAAAGACCGAACTGTTGAAATTTATTCATACTTGGCTACTATAAAAATAGAACATTTGAAAAGCGATTTAACTATATTAGATGATAAAGGTGGAATGACATCAGATGAAGTGTTGCACGAAATATCGCTGAAAAAATTGGGCGTAATGAATGATTTCTTACGCTTAATTAAAGAAACTTCGTTTGATTGTAATATAAATTTAAATGAAACACGGAGCAAAGATAACTATTTTGAATGCTTATCATTTGGAACAGCTTCTCGTGATAATTATTCATTTATTCCTAATGTTAAAAAAGAACATGTTGATACTGAAAGAAGACGGCGGGTAGATGTAACTGCAAAAGAATATGTTTTCAAAAAAATAAAAATGAAAGGTAAATTTATTACATTTGCAGTATTGATGGCGGATACACCTGATGGTCCAAATATATTATATGATGCCGAAATGGCTAAAGTAGGAGATGCAGGAGAACCTCTTGGCGAATATGTGGGAGAAGCCAGTAAATTAAAACCGTATGATGTTAAAAGATTAAAAGAATATATAAAAAGTTTTTAGGAAAAACTTACTTTTATTACATTATTTTGGTAATCCAACCTATTCCTTTTGTTTGTCCTTCTCTAAATATTATTTGTTTATTTTCTTGAATAAACTCTGGTTTCTTTTTAAACCTAAACACAACTGTTGAAGTATCTCCAGTTCTAAGATAACAAATTTCTTCATCGTCATTACGGTTATTAGTATTAAATTCTCGGTTATCAGTATTAACTTCTCGGTTATCATTGTTTATGTCTTCATTATTTTTATTTTTAATTTTTATTATTTTTGCTATTTGTCTAATTGAACCACAATGAATAGTTGTTTCATAGTTTTCTTTTATAGTTGTTGGGTGGTGTAAAATCTGAATTTTAGCTTCAAATTCCCTATAAGTATGATTATCGTGTGTTTTATCTAATAGAATCATGCCACGTTTTATAGAAGAACGTTTAATATAAAAATGTTTATCTAATGATTTAATATTAAAACAACCTGATTTACCAGCTTCAATACAATCTACATATTTTCTAAAATTATTATGAATAGATTTTATTTGAATTTCATAAAAGATTCCATTAAAGGGTCCTATCATTATTTTATCTCCTTTAGAAATAATGCCAGATATAACTGTACCTGTTATAACTATACCCACACCTTTAACAAAAAATATATCTTCAACTAAACATTTCTGTTTTTGAGTGCTTAATTCTTTCCAATTGTATATAGTTTTAATATTTAATAAGAAATCTCTTAAATTGTTAATGTTATTTCCTTTAACATTTGAAACATTAAAATAGGGGATTATTTTTGAATCATGAAAATTCCAATTCAGTTTTGCACTTTCTAAATCTGTAATTTGTTTTAATTCATGGTATATTTTATATTTTTTAAGCATTTTAACTAATGTTTTAAATGTTTGCTTGTAAATATTTGGAGGACATATATCTATTTTAGAAAACACAATAATAAACGGAATTTTCAAGATTAATATGAGTGTTAAATGTTCTATTGTCATTTTTGTAACCCCCATATTACTTCCAATCATTAATACAATATAATCGAGAGAGCATCCATTTACCCCAAAGATAGTTGTTTTATAGTATTTTTCATGTCCTGCTAAATCAATAAATGATAGTATCTTATTTTTTTCTTCATTATCATAGTAATGGTGAGTAATGCTTGATGTTCTTCCTGATACTTGTTCATGTTTATGCTTTAGAATTTTATTTCGTGCTAATCCACGTCCATTATCTAAACTGTGTTCTTTTAATACACTTATAATAGTGCTTTTACCACTATCTACATTACCAAGTATACCTATACGTATTTCATTCATACGTATTCTAATTAATATTTATTAAAAAATCTTTAACACTTTAAATAAAAATTGAATAATAAATATGATTTAAAAGTATTAACATTAATTATATATATCATGGCTAGCAACTTTTTTCAAAACAACACAGTCGACTTGAATGACCTTTGGTACAATTCTCATAAAAAACTAATTAAACGTGTTTTGGCAGAAGTAGATGCATCAGATAGACAAGATGACATTATTAAGAAATTTCTATCTGATCCATTGAAAATTAAGAAACAAAGGGATCCATTAATGCCACGAAGACCAAAATCATCATTCTTATATTTCTGTGACGAACATAGACAGCAAATTAGAAATAAAAATGAAGGGTTATCAATGGGTGGGGTAATGAAAGAGCTTGGACTGCTTTGGGGAAAATGTGAAAGCAAAGACAAATATTTACAAATGTCTAAAGAGGCTAAACAAGATTACGAAGAGAGGATGGAAGAATACAATGACAATAATTGCTATGATTAAACCCATTCGTCTTCTTCTTTTGATTGAAGTTTATTTACGATAAAAAAAGAGCATCCATGTTCCTTTACATTATTAATATATATATAAAAGTCATTTAAATTTAATTCTTTTTCATTTTTAAGAGATGAATTCATTATATAATAATTACTGTATCTTTTTGTAATACAATACCAATGACGTCCATTTCCTGTATTTAATATAATACCAAATGCATTATCAATATAAGCTTTTATAAAATTTTTTTGTTTATAATCAGATATAGAATCATAATAATTGTCCCAATTAGATGACCATGAAGGAGGTTTAGGTAATAAAGGATCCCAATGATCATTGTTGGATAGTTTTTTTTCTTTTATCATATTTAATTCATTTAATTCTGATTTAACAGAAGTGTCTGTTATATTAATATCAATAATAGCTTCAATGTATTTTTCTATATGTTGTTTTTTAATCATATGAGTTTCAAATTTAAATAAAGCTAGGGTTCTTTTAATAACTTCAATATCATAAAATTTTCCTTTATGAAATCCACCTGGTTTAAAATCCATAGCACGTTTTTTAGCCTCTTTTAAACTAAGAGTATTATTATATTCCATACTTTTTTTAATATAATCATAAATTATCTGAGAAGACATAGAATCCATTGTATTTTTTGGTAATTTTATACGGAGTAAATTCATTACGGTATAAAATCCACATTTTCCACTCCCTATAGGTTGTGTTTGATGTATATAAGTACTTAACTCTAAAAGATTTAATTCAGGGTCTGTAAAAAGATTATTCATTTGTAATCTTTTTTTTTTACTTTTCAGGTGTTCAATTGGAATTCTTTTATTTAATTTAATTTCAAGTGATATATTATTTGAGTCTATTTCCCTTCTACATAGATTTATATAATAAAATAAATTATTATTCCAATAATAAAGTCTGTAGTTGCAAAATTCATTTGAACCATGTTTATTAAATTCACCTTTTTCTATAAAATAATCTCCATTTTTTAAATTATTATGTTTATTATAATAATTTAATCTCCAAATATATTCCAATAAATTATGGACATCATCTTTAGAACAATATGGAGGATTTAGAAACTTAGTAACTGGATTATAAAATAAACTGGATCTCCTTCTACTTACTCTGGATCTCCTTCTACTTACTCTGGATTTCTGTCTACTTACTCTGGATTTCCGTCTACTTACACTGGATATCCTTCTACTTACACTGGATTTCCTTCTACTTACACTGGATTTCCTTCTACTTACACTGGATTTTCGTCTACTTACACTGGATTTTCGTCTACTTACTCTGGATCTCCTTCTACTTACTCTGGATCTCATTCTACTTACTCTGGATCTCCTTCTACTTACACTAACCGGAAATCCACATTTGGTACAAAAATTATTACCTTTTATAATAGGATTTCTACATTGAGTGCAGAATTGTTGTTTATAACTTAAATTATTTCTGCTAACAGGAGTACCACAAGAGGTACAAAAACTGTTACCTTTAATTAAAAATTTCCCACATTCCGTGCAATACATTATATTATAGTATTATATTTATATTGAAAATAATTTAGAATATTTGTAAAATTATGAAAAATTGATTTATATTTTATTATCAATCATTACTTAAAAGTAATATGATTACTATTAAAACGGAATATGGGTTTAAAACTTTTTATAACTCATTTGATGAATTACTAACACATATAGATTATGATTTTATAGCAGAAATAGATTGTAGTAATAATAATTTAACTTTTCTACCTAATCTTCCAGTATATCTTAAGACGTTAAATTGTAGTAATAATAATTTAACTCAACTACCTGAATTACCACCTTTTTTAGAATATTTGGATTGTACTAATAATAAATTAACTATTATACCATTTCTTCCTAAAACTCTTGGGTGGTTGTATGTATCAAATAATATTTTGACCGAATTGCCATTTCTACCCTTAAAGTTAAGAATACTGGAATGTTCTAATAATAATTTGTGTAATCTTCCCAAATTACCAACTAAAGTTAAATATGTGTATTGTATTAATAATAATTTAACTGATTTACCTGATATGCCAGAAAATATACATTATCTATTTTACTCAAATAATCCTATTTATAATTTTGTAGACATGTATTTTTACGGGAGTAAAATAGCATATTTTGAATGGAAAGATTCATATAAAAAAATATACGTATCTAAATTATCTAATTGGTTTTTGGAATGCAAATATAATCCTAAATATAAATATTGTAGAGATAGAGTTAACTCTGAATACGATGAACTAATTAAATGCTAATAAGTTTATTTAATATCGTTTATAACTTATTTAAATAATAGATTATATAATTATAAATGAATAAATATACATTTTTTTATATTAATGGATGTCCTGGTGCACGAGCTGTACGATTGTATATGAAATATAAAAATGTTTTAGCCGAAGAAGTATTATTGAATATGAGCAAAGGTGAACATAAAACCGAAGAATATTTAAAACTTAATCCAATGCACACAGTTCCAACCCTAAAAATAGAGTATCCAGATGGTAGTGTGGAAGGTGTATATGAATCAAGGATAATACTTAAACATTTAGATAACAACACTGATATTGAAGTAGATAAGTGGTTATATTGGGATTTAGGATTTTTGTATCCAAATGTAGGTAAAATAATTTATCCACGTATTTTTAGAAATGAAGAACCAAATATAAAAGATCTTCCTAATTTAGTTGAAAAATTTGAGTATTTAAATAAAACATTAGAAACCCGCGATTTTTTGGTTGGCGATACTTTAACAATAGCAGATATATCTTGTTGTATGATAATTGAAAACAGTCAAATATGCAGTGATTATATTGATGTAAAAGATTATCCAAATATAGTATCATGGATAGAAAATATAAAAAAAAAGGTAGGCTATGATAATTGGAATGAAGTAATGATACCATTTTATAGAACTAAGAATTAATGATTAGTACCTCTGTTTCTAGGTTGTCCAGTTCTTTTAGAATAATTATATGTTGACGATTTATTAAATTTATAATTTTGATCTTTGTAGTTAGATACATGGATATTTTTAAATTCATACAAATAAATATTAGTAAGTGGTTCGTATTCTTTGTTAACTGTATTGTTCAAAGCATTAAGGATAAGAAGGTTAGTCAAAAGTGTATTCATAGTGTTTACTTATAATTAATATGCACAATCAAATTGAAATCAATTTTATACTTTTATTATGATTTAAAAATAATAGTTTACTTTATACTATGTTTAACATAGACAAACGTAGTAAAATACTAAACACATCTATAATTTCCCCAGCTGCTCTGGGTAAAGGATTAAAAAATACAATAGATGAAATTAAAAGTTTTTCTATAAAAGGTAAACAACATATTTTATTTTCTGACTATCAATTAACCTATGGGAAAAATCTAAGTACTAATATAAATATACCTTATATCAAAAAATATATAGTAAGAGATTTACTTATAATTAATCATCCTGATGATGCAGAACGGTTAGCAAATAAACATATTAAAAAAAATCCTATGTTAGAACCTCTTCTATATAATAGTATTATTTCAACTACTAATGTGATAGAATGGAAACACCAACGAAAAGTTTTTAATCAAGCATTTAGTGTTAACACAGAACTTAAAAAACTTATTCCTATTTCAGTTAAAAGATCTGAATTTTGTGTTAAATTGTTGTGGGAACATAGTAACGAAGGCACAAATGAAGTCAATATTAATGATTTTTTTTTAAATGAAACAATGGCACAACTCCAGCTAGCGATGTTTGGATTTTCGAATGAGTTTCAAGAAAAAACAAATGACAAAATTCGCAAAGCATTTAATGGTAGTGAACCTGACTATACTAAAGAATATTTTTATGATTTCTTGGAAGAATTAAAAGATGGGAGTGGACCATTAACAGAAGCGTTTAGCAATAGGATTCCTAAAGATAAAAAAGAATTATTTGGAAATGCTATGATATTTTCTTTTGCAGGACATGATACGACTGGTAATACTTTATCTTTTTTAATGTATGAATTAAGTAAAAATCCTGAGTCCCAATATACACTACAAACTGAAATAGATTTATTTTGGAAGATGCAAGAGGAACATCCTATAACATATGAAGATTTTAAAAGACTTCCATATATGACGCGGTGTATTAATGAAACACTTAGGTTATGGTCTCCAATTCCTAATGGAACATATAGAGAACTTATAGAAGATGATTATATAATTGGTATTAATAATGAAAAGGTGATTGTTCCAAAAGGCACATATGTCCAAATACCGAATTGGTCACGTCATAGAAATCCGTTGCTATGGGGAAGTGATGCACATATTTTTAATCCAAATAGAGAATTCAAAGACGATGAGATTTGGAATAATAGTGTTATAAATAGTTATAATCCAAGTTCAGAACGATTTAGCCCATTTACCTATGGACCCCGAGATTGTATTGGTAAAAACTTTTCACAAATAGAAATGCGCATCATATTACTCCATTTATTAAAACATTATTCTTTTTCGTTAACCGAAAAACAAATGAATACTTACAATCAAGATGATTTAGGTTTAAACCAATTTACACTTGGTCCACGGGATATTTATGATTATAATAAGAATGGTCTCTATGTTAAAGTAACGAAAAGGCTTTTTAATTCTAGTTTATAGATACTTTTTAAGAAAAAGTATAGTCAAAAAATACTATTATTTTGTTAAAACTTTTGTTAAAAGTTTTAACTAAATTATTTTTTTTTTATACTATAATTTATGGAAGTTATAATTAATATTGCCGATATCGTTGCTATTCCGATGTTTTTAGTATTAGTTATTTATTTTGTTCAAAAGAAAAATAAAACTGTTTTTGAATTAGTTTTATTGTTAATGGTATCACTTGGCCTAATCATAGATGTTTGCTTTACAATTTATTTCTTATTTTTTAAGAAGCCAAAATGTTATCTTGAACTAGAAAAAAAATAAATATTAAGTCTTTGCATTCAATACTAATACTTGTAATACTTCCCTAACATAGCTTGTGAAGGACATATTTTAACTTCATTAATTTTATCTAATGTAGTAACTATCATTTCTCCATTTATATCAGAATACCCTATTTTACTAAAGCCCAAAGACATTAATTTATTAATACACATTCGACAAGGCAACGAATTACAGTAATGTCCCTTCAGCTGTGCTGTTTTATAGCTGGGGGCACGCACTACCCAAATAGTGTATTTTTTTAGGTAGTTTTTATATTCATTCCGATTCCGTGTCTTCTTCCGTATAAATTGATTAATAAGTTTAGTTGCCACAGCTATTTCAGCATGTACGCTACGATGAATTTGACCTAATGCGCTTGTTCGATTACCATTATTCATTGAACTAACAATAAATTTGGACCCTTTTGTTATAATAGCACCATGCTTAGAATTCATTTGAGATTGCAAGGCTTGGTCATAAGCTAAAGAAGCAAATTTATGTTTTCTACACATAGTCTTTAAGAACACCGTTTTTTAATGCGGTAATTATAAAATAAAAAGTTTCAATTTTAAACTTTAACCTTTTTCCTAAAAAGAAACTTTTAACAAAAGTTTTAACAAAACTATTTATTTTGCTAATATAACAACAAGAATTATTATAAATATTACTAATAATCCTATAAAGATAATGTGAAAAGCATATTTACTGCATTGTTGAATCCTTAAGGTTCTAGAGTTTTTCTTAAATTTATTTCCATTTTCTGTAAGCATTTCAGTCAATCCTTCTATATTATTTAATTTAGATTTTCGTTCATTAAGATTACCTATATGTTTTCTTAAGATATGTCTTGTATCTTCAATACTATCACTCATTTTTTCGGTATCATAATATTTATTTTTGATTGTATATGGAGCATTTTCACTTCTATAATCCCATAGTTTATCTTGTTTATCATAATCATTATTATTAGTAGCATAGTTTATATTTGTATTATCATAAGTATTATAACTATTATTAGGTGGATTCCAACTATTATCAAATGTAGGTTTCCATATATCATGAGTATTCTTAAACTCTGTAGGTTCTTCTAAATTGATTGACCTGAATGCATTACTATTAATAGAATTATCTATAGAATTATCTCTATATTCATTATCTTCTGTAACCGACAAATATAACGATGGTTGATCTATTTCTTCATCTTGAAATTCATGATATTCTATATTATTATGATTATCCATTAATTAAATAATAAAATTATTTTTTAAATCAAAAATTATTTTGGTCTAAGCTTTTTGAAAAGCTTAAAAATACTTTTTCATAAAAACTTTTTTCTAAAAAGTTTTAAAATATAAAAATAAAAAAAACTTTTTCATAAAAGTTTAGACAAAAACATTATTTTTTTATTATTTTTGCTATACTTTTTATAAAAAGTTTAGACAAAAACATTATTTTTTTTATTATTTTTGCTATACTTTTTATAAAAGTATTTAGTTGGAGTATGCGAGACCACCCATACCACTCATGATTCGGAGAACATTGTAGTTGACGGCGTAAATATTTAATTCTTGAGCATCATTTGCTAATTCAAGTCTAGCATTATCAATTCTTGAGAAATTGCATGTTCCGGATGGTTGGTGTTCTTCTGGTTTAAGAGCAAAAGAGTATACAGCAATTCCATCCTCTGCTTTATTCGAACCCACACCACCAAATCCTGAATGATGTTGCCATACTTGAGCTCTAGTAAAGTATAAACGGTCTCTCGCAGAAAATCTATCATGTCCATTAAGTTTTAATGTATATTGTTCATTAGGCTTTAATACAGCGGATGATACTTCACCAGCAGCGGCACCCGCCCCCCATTCTCTAGGTCCAGTCCATACAAGTTCTTTAACTGGATGATTAAAATTAAGTTCATGTGATTTTGATGATGAAGAATTCATCTGTTGTACTTGTTCAATAAGATATTCATGCGATTGTTGGGCGAATCTACGTCTTTCATCTGTATCTAAATATATATAATCAACATATAATTTAGTAGAACCACTTGTAACTAAAGCAGCACTAAATGCTAGTTTTACTTTGACTTCGTGGTATTGAAGGGCAATTAATGGAAGAGCAAGACCTGGATTTCTGCAAAACCAAAATTGTAATGGAATAAAAAGCATACCCGGCTTCTTGGCACCAGCACTTCCAACACCAGCTTGGACTCCGCCGGCACATGCCATTTTTTGGAATTTTGTAAAAGTACCCTCAGTTGCCATATCATTTATTAAAGTATTTGAAGTACCTAATGAATTTGGTTCAGTTAATTCTGCCCAAACTTCCATCCAGTGACCATAATGTTTATCTATACGTTGACCACCAATTTCAAGTTCAACATAATCTATTAAAGCATGTCCATAATTATTTTCTTGAACATCACCACCTGGGTTATGTTGAATGAAAACACGTCCAATAAGATCACCATTTCTTGAAATAGTAGATGTTACTGATGAACTAGGAGCAACTGAACCATTAAGTGTTTGTTCAATAGATTCCATCGAGAAATTAGTGTGTCGTCTGTAAACTACTTTGAAAAAAGTAATTTGTGGATTTCCTGTAAGATAAATATCTTGAGCGCCATAAGCGACTAATTGCATTAAACCTCCTCCCATTTTATACTATAAGCAAAGAAAATAATTTTGAGAAAAAACGTAATTTAATTAAAATTCTTTTTATAAAAAATTAATACAAAAATAAATTTGTATAAAAAAGTTTAGGACATAAACAAAACAAAAAAATACTTTTTATAAAAAAGTAAAATCAAAAATTAATTTTGGTAAAGCTTTTGGAAAAGCTTACTTTTTATAAAAAAGAGTAATAATAGATTTCCTAAAATTAATTTTGGTAAAGCTTACTTTTTATAAAAAAGAGTAATAATAGATTTCCTAAAAAAATATTACTTTCTTAAAGAAAATTAATAAAATATAAATTAAATAAAAACTATTTTTTTTTTGACTAAACTTTTTCTTAAAAGGTTTATTTTTTGTCTAAACTTTTTCTTAAAAGGTTTATTTTTTGTCTAAACTTTTTCTTAAAAAGTTTTTTTCTTAAAAAGTTTATTTTTTGTCTAAACTTTTTCTTAAAGTTTATTTTTTCTTAAAAAGTTTATTTTTTGTCTAAACTTTTTCTTAAAAAGTTTATTTTTTCTTAAAAAGTTTTTAGTTGGAGTATGCGAGACCACCCATACCACTCATAATTCTTAATACATTATAATTAACTGCATATATGTTAACAATTCCGCTTGGAGCACTCTCAAAGTTCAACTTGGCAGTGTCAATTCGCGAAAAATTGCACGTTCCAGATGGTTGGTGTTCTTCTGGCTTGAGGGCAAATGAATAGCAGTTAACCTTTGCTGTAAGTTGTGAAGTTCTTGCTGGGACTAGACCAGAAGAGTTTGTTCCTAAAGAAAATATTCTTAATCTATCACTTCCTGCTGCAGCACCACCACTATGAATATCTACATCAAAACCAATAGATTTTGCACCACCAGTTCCTGCTGACCCAACAGAATTGCATGTGGCAAATGATATTGTAGAATCATTAGTTACATTAGCATCATGATGATGAACTAAATATTTATTTCCAACAACAAAAGCACCTACTTGGTCTTCTGCTAATTGAACAAACTTACGACTACCAGCGGCATCATTATTTGAGATAGTGTCAGCAGCAGCTAAAGCAATAAATGTATTATTAGAAAGATCTGTATCTGCATCATAAGCAGTAGCAACACCTGTTGCATTTACTACTAAAGTAGTATTTTGCAAATTGGGTGCTGCTAAACCAGGCATATTTTGACCAGGAACAGCTGTGTGGTGATCAAAAGGTTGTCTAAGTTGAAAGTATTCTTCCTCTTGCTTTGAAAATCTATCGTGTCCATTAAGAACAAGTCTTGCGTCTCCATATGAATCACCTGTCCAGATAAGTTCTTTAACTGGATGATTAAAGTTTAGTTTCATGGATTTTGATCCAGTCTCACTTTGTCTCTGTAATTGTTCAATAAGATATTCGTGCGATTGCTGAGCGAATCTTCTTCGTTCATCAGTATCAAGATATATATAATCTACAATAACTTTAAATTCAGCGTCTACAACTCCAACGGTGGTAGTAGTTCCCCATGTGAATTTGAGCTTTACTTCGTGGTATTGAAGTGCTATAAGTGGAAGAGCAAGACCTGGATTTCTGCAAAACCAAAAGTTAAGCGGAACTTGAACCATGCCAACACCTGTAGTTCCACTAGAACCAACACAACCGGTCATTGCTTTAAGACCTTGTGCTTTTGAATCTTGTGTCGATAATTCATTCCATATTTCATTCCATTCTTGATAGTGTTTGTCAATTCGTTGACCTCCAATTTCAAGTTCTACTTCACTAACTATAGCACTACCATTTTCAATAGATGCCGTTGATGATGTCACATATACTTTGTGAACTAAATCACCATTTCGAGAAACAGTAACAGTACCTGATGTTGCTGATCCAGAAGATTTCTGTGTACCATTAATAGTTTGTTCAATAGCTTCCATCGAGAAATTAGTATGACGTCTGTAAACAACTTTAAAGAAAGTAATTTGTGGATTTCCTGTAAGATAGATATCTTGAGCGCCATAAGCGACTAATTGCATTAAACCTCCTCCCATTTTATACTATAAGCAAAGAAAATAATTTTGTGAAAAAAATTAATTAATTTATAAATAATATAAATTGAATCATTAATAAAAAAAAATATTTAATTAGAGTAAGCAAGACCACCCATACCACTCATAATTCTAAGAACATTATAGTTAATAGCATAAACAGTTAAAGTTGTATTAGCATATGTGTTTTCTGATGTAAATACTAATTTAGCATTATCAATTCTAGAAAAGTTACATGTTCCCGATGGTTGATGTTCTTCTGGTTTAATAGCAAAAGAATAATTGTAAATATGTTTTGTAGGCATTTTATGTCCAGCTTGAACTGGTTGTACTGTTCTGAAGTAAGAAGCATTTCTTTCTCTAAATCTATCATGACCATTAAGTAATAATTTAACTTTACCGAAACTTTCATATGATTTTTGTCCATTAATATATTCAACATCCTTATCTAACCCAATACTGTAATTAAAATAATCATTATTATGTAATTTATCGTCACCATCGCTTTTATTAAGTATAGCATTAATAATTTCACTAGAATTATTTGTATTTTCAGTTATAACAGTATCATCTTGCATTACCCAAATTAATTCTTTAACTGGATGATTAAAATTTATATTTTGACTTGTAGACATTTCTGATTCTTCTCGTTGAAGTTGTTCAATAAGATATTCGTGCGATTGTTGAGCAAACCGTCTACGTTCATCAGTATCTAAATATATATAATCAACCCATAAAGTACAAGTAGGACTAGCAGCAGTACCACTTAATTTTTTTGTACTATTCACTAATCCGAGCATTCCTCGTGTCATGAGTTTAATTTTAACTTCATGATATTGTAGAGCAATAAGAGGAAGTGCCAAACCAGGATTTCGGTTGAACCAAAATTTTAATGGAATATAAGTTGTTAAAGCATCCATATCTGCATCCTTTATAGCACCTTTATCTAAATATGTATCTTTTGCTTTGTGTTTATTTAACATAATATGTTCAGATTCATCATGATCAGTTAATTCATTATATATATCTAAAAATTGTCCATAATGTTTATCTATTTTTTGACCACCTATTTCAATATCAACTTCTTTAACAAAAGCGTGTCCTGTATTATTAGTCCATTGAGTAGACGATTCGTCTTCGGCTGACTTCAATCCAGGTGCGAATTTAACTTCTAAATGCATATTTGAAATTAAATCACCATTTCTTGAAATAATTGCAGTAACTACAGAAGATGATTCACTGATCTGACCACTAAATGTTTGTTCAATACATTCAATAGAGAAATTAGTGTGCCGTCTGTAAACAACTTTAAAGAAAGTAATTTGTGGATTTCCTGTAAGATAAATGTCTTGTGCACCGTAAGCGACTAATTGCATTAAACCTCCTCCCATTATATATATATATATACAAAGAAAATAAATAAAATAAATAATAAAATATATTTAACAATTTAATAAAAGATTAAAGTTTAAAATTGATATAAAAAGAAAGATATAAATTAATAATAATGGATAGAAACATTACTATTTGCGCAACAGATTTAACTGTAATTACAGGACATAATCCATATAAGTCTAAAGATGAGTTAGTATTAAAGTTTTGGCAAAGATATTTTAAATCAGATTATTTAGAATGTGTTGAAAACCTTAAGAAAAAAAATATTAAGTTAAAAAAGGAAGAAACCGATTATGAAGTGGTTAAAAGAATAGTTAAGGAAAATAATATAAATTTAGGTGGTGATTTGTACAAATGTTTTAAATCTAATAATATTAATGATTTAAATAAAGATAAAGCTAAAGTAATGAAGAAAATAGAGTTATCCCTTCCTGAATCAAAGCAACATGAATTTAATAAATCATTTAATACAATTACTAATACTAACTTTGGTATTAAATATGAAAATAAAGGTTGTGATTTGTATGAATCTAAAACAAATTCTAAAGTAATAAAAACTTCTAAATATTATAAAACAGAATTATTTCAAATACCTAATGAATATGATAAAATAGATACATGGGGTATAGGTGGGAAAATAGACGGAATATTATTGCCTGAAAATAAAATAGTTGAAATTAAAAATAGAGTTAAAAAATTGTTTTATTCTTTAAGGGATTATGAAAAAGTCCAGTGCTTCGTTTATATGTTTTTATTGGAATCGGATACTACAGATTTAGTTGAAGTCTTAAAGCAAAAAGACAATAATTCAATTAATATAATTAATGTCAAATTTAATGAGCATTTTTGGGAAGAAGAAATTATGATGCGACTTGAAGAATTTATTAGTGATTTCTATATATTTCTTGAAGACCCTAAAAAGAAAATGGCATTAATAACAGAATGTGATGAATTATAATTAAATTTAATTAATTTATTTCTGGAACTATAATATAAAATGTTTGGAGGTAGTTGTAGTTTAAAGGGTGGATACAGAATTGCTAAAAGGCATTATTTAAAGAAAACTATTAAAAAGCGTTCAAAAGGTCTTAAGAGGCGATCTAAAAGTATTAAGAGACGATCTAAAAGTCTAAAAAAAAGTGGTGGAGGACATCGTGGAGGTGGTAGTTGTGGTTCATCTCTTGGTTCATACATAAAACCTTATAAAAAAAGAGGAGGTGGTCGTACACACAAATATCCTGAGGGTCATCATTAATTAATTAAATTAATTAAATTAAATTTATTTAATTTCTTTGCATATAGTATAAAATGATTGGTGGTTTAAGAAGAAGAAGCTCAAGACGTGTTTCGCGAAGAACTAGTAGAAGAACTAGTAGAAGATCAGGTAGACGAGTTCAAAGAAGTTCAAGGCGTGTAGCAAGAAGAAGTCGTGGACGAAGAACAAGTAAAAGAAGTGGACGAAGAATAAGTAGAAGAAGTGGACGAAGAAGAAGAGGACATCGTGGAGGTGGTAGTTGTGGAAGCCCTAGAGTAAATGAACAAGGTGGAGGTGGAAGTTGTGATGGAAATAGATTTCAAACTGGATCTGGTATAAGTTTAGAAAAAAAAGAAGAAGCTTAAATTTATTTCTTAAAAGTAATAGTTAAATCTTCATTATATTTTTTAGTTTGAATAAAACTATAATTATTTATTTTTTCATTCATTGATTCTTTATTTGATTCAATATTATTATTAGTATTCATTCTTTGTGGATTGGCTAATTCAAGATTCATATGTGAGTTTGCATTCAAATTAAGATCACGTTCAAGCTGTGTCTGATTCGTATTATTTTTCTCATTTATAGTTTTAGATTCTGATTCTTTTACTTCTAAAGAACTTAAAAGATTATTAAGACTGCTATAATCCATTAAATAAACTTTAGAAAAGTTTTAACAAATTCAAACTTTTTAGTAAAAAGTTTTAAATCAAAAATAATTTTGGTAAAGCTTTTGGAAAAGCTTACTTTTTAGAAAAAAAAGGTAAAGATAATGGATTGGAAAATCTATCAACCCTCTAACTAACAGATACAAAAAAACTTAATAAGTATTTTGATATAACCTCTTAAAATTGATTATTTATTAATTATAATAATTAAATAAATGTGGAGAATTGTAGGATTACCATGGCCTTCGAGCCGATTGATTGCATCATCTTTAGATTCTAATATATTGAAATCACATAAATTAAAGGCAAAAATAAATAATAATATTAAAAATAGTAATATAAAAACAGATAAAAAGCAGAATAAATATGATCCAGAATTAGGAATTGAGTTCCCGAGTAGTAGATTTAATTAATTCCTTAAGTTCCATTATTTCTTTTTTTAGGTCTTCTTTTTCTAAAATAACAAAATCTTCATCTTCTTTTTTATATTCAATAGAATAATTACTTTTGTATATATATACAACACCATTAAATAATTTACTACTGGTCCACCAAATCATACCAAAAGAAAAATCTAATATATAGTATCCACAATAAAATAATAGCATATTATAAATAAACTTTAGAAAAGTTTTAAATCAAAAATAAACTTTAGAAAAGTTTTAAATCAAAAATAAACTTTAGAAAAGTCTATAAAATCTTAATAGTTTGACAACTTGCCTCTAACCTTTAATTTTAATTTAAATAATGTACTAATATTAAATAATAGCACTAAGAATAAAATAACTAATGTTAAGGCATTCAATAAATGTCTTGTAGTTTTTTGTTGTGAATGTTTTGTTTCTTCAATTGATTTTACAACTAAATATATTAATATTGGATAAAGAACTATCATAAATAAATTACACAAACCTAGTATATTCGAACCAAGACTACATGAACGTAATAATGTTTGACTTACTCCAATAATTACAAAAATACAGATTGTAAATACAAAAAAATTATTATCACTATACATATAATAATAGGCAATATTTTAAGTTGTTATAATTTGTTTAGATTTTTCCGCCTTTAGATAAATTATCTATTGCCCATAAAGGCTGTAAATTTGTATAATGAAAACATTTTTTTTGTTCTTCGCCATCTAATAAATTAAAAGAACAACATGGTTTTATATGGTCTATATGCCATTCACCATGGTTTTCCCAAGTCATACCATCAGTGAATTTTGCTGCTATATAGCCTTTTAAAAACTTTATATCACATCCAGTTAATTCCATCGTATTATTATTTTTACAAGCTCTTTTGGCTTTTAATGCAGAACCAAGTCTGCTTCTAAGTGTTTTTACTAATTTAAATTCCGGATCAGTTAATTTCCGTTTTTTTTCGTATTTATTCATGTTATCTTGAATTTTTCGGCGGTTTTCTTTTCTATAATCAGTTAAACATGTTTTACAATCATTTCTTAATTTATCCCAATGACTTTTTAATTCATTATAGTCTGTTAATGGTTTCCAAAGTTTGCATCTACAACATTTCTTCCCTATTACAGAATCTATAGTCTCATGTGGAATACGATGTTGAGATGGTTTACTTTTTATTAGGTCTTCATATTCTTTTTCTTTTTTTATTTCATCCCATGATTTAACTTCTTGAATCTCATTTGTTTCATCAACCAATTTAAATATATAATTACCAGTTTGTTCTATATGTTTTTTAAGAACCTTATTAATATTTGATGGTTGTAGGTTTAATTTATTGGCTGCATCACGTTGAGACTTAAATTTAGTCCAGTTGAGAGGGATATCTTCTAAATTTAAAGGTTTTCCATATAAAACCTTAATAGTTGCCTTTTTATTTCTTTTTTCTATAGTTTTTAATTTATTATAGTCTGAAATTCTTTCTTTGTTTTTTGCTCTCCATAATTTAGCTTTATCTCGGCAATCTCTGCAATTTTTTAATGTTTTAGAATTCTCTACAAAACTGTCTGAATCTTTTTCTTGAGAACACTTTGTACACTTCATATAATATAAAAACGCATTTTATGTTTAAGCGGATATAATTTAATTATTTACGAAGTATGCGAATTAACGGAGTCGGAGAACTAAATGAAGTGTGCTTTCTTTTTGTATGTTATAGTCTGATAGGGTTCTACCATCTTCAAGCTGCTTACCTGCAAAAATGAGCCGTTGTTGATCTGGTGGAATTCCTTCTTTATCTTGAATTTTAGCTTTAACGTTTTCAATCGAATCACTTGGTTCAACTTCAAGTGTAATAGTTTTTCCAGTTAGAGTTTTCACGAATATTTGCATCTTTATAATAATAAGTTAAGATTATATTTTTAAATAAACTTTTTAAAAGTTTTAACAAATAAACTTTAAAGCTTTTAGAAAAACACAATAGAAGTTTTGGTCAAAGCTTTTTGAAAAGCTTACTTTTAGAAAAACACAATAGAAGTTTTGGTCAAAGCTTTTTGAAAAGCTTACTTT
>ERZ807291.3022-NODE-3022-length-24365-cov-6.326285_pt1 | contig 24365 bp, 17 predicted proteins | sample MGYA00521257_ERZ807291 | MGnify/ENA primary metagenome ERZ807291 (study PRJEB31413, sample SAMN03169783) | marine metagenome | biome: Marine; feature: Water; material: Subsurface seawater | place: North Sea | collected 2011-04-28 | depth 1 m m ... | reverse complement strand
CGCAGAATCAGGCATACGCGTATCTAGTGTAAATCCAGGTGCTGTAGAGACTGAGTTTTCTATCGTAAGATTAGACGGAGATTTAGACAAAGCCAAAAATGTCTATGAGGGTTTTGAGAACCTGGTAGCTCAAGATATAGCCGATGCCATATGGTTTATCCTTAGCAGACCAAAGCACGTCAACATCAATGAGCTCATAATAATGCCTACTGCTCAACCAGCAGCCGGTGTGGTGCTCAGAGACCAAGGTCTTTAATTAAAAGACTATCCTACTGATCAATATTCTTGGATTGGAATCGTCATCATGGAGATATGACCGTTTTTAATCCATTGTTTCACGTGTCTATCTTTCCCAAGATATGCATACTTAGGCTCAACGGTTACAAAGACAATACTGCTTTCACTTTTCTGCTGTAGGCTTCAGTGGCACTAGCTATATTCTCGCCAAAGGATTCGCTTACCGTGAATTTTATACCTCGTTCAGCAAGGTATCTCTCCGTCTGTCTAGCAAATAATTCTACCGTTTCTACTTCATACTTAGTATTTGTTTTGCTAAGCAATAAAATGTGTATGGTCGAGTTAAATTTCTGAGCTATGGATACTGCGTACTTCACTTTCTGCCTGGTTTCTGGAGACTTAGACAAGGGCAATAACAAACTGCCAAATCGTGATTCTGCACTACTCTTCTTCACTAACAGCATTGGACAGGTAATTGAAGTGGCTAGATCATAACACATCGGGCTTTTGAATAACCGAGATTTTGTACACGAAGTACCTACTACTAAAATATCATAGTCCGCAGTGCGTTCTTTTGCCTCTACTGCTGCATTGAAGTCTCCATGGACGACTAAAGTTGTAAGTTCGATGTTTTTACCCGACGTAAAATCTCGTAAAAACTTGATGGTATCCGAAAAATCAGATTGTTCATCGCCTACTAATAAAACCGTCAGATTCGCTCTAAACTTATGTGCTAAGTCAAGTGCTTTCTGCTGAGCAAAACTCGTTGTATTGCCGTCATCTATAGCCAAGAGTATATTGCTTAACGCTATATCCATATCCTACTTGCCTATTATCGATTTTAGTATCCTGCAGACCCGGCTACCCGAGTATCTCTTGAATGTATCGTCATTACGGGCACAGTACTTCGGTTTACTAATTGCTGTGAATACGAATCCATAAACCATCCCGCACTTTCAGTTTCCGTCATCATTAACATGAGTCCAGCATTAACTTCTTCAGCGTATTCAATGCATGTTTCAACTACGTCTACGTCGTACTTTTCCTCTTTTGTACAAGGGATACCACGTTCTAGCAAATATTTCTCCGTTTGATTTACATAGCCATGAACGCGCTTTGTAGTTTCTGATGAGTCACTTTTAGAAACCCCCAGTATATGTACAGTAGATCCAAATGCTTTAGCCATTTCAATACAGTAGGGCACTTTTTGTCTAGTACTTCTTGAATCTGCCAACGGTAATAGTATATGTTTTAATTCTGGAGAACTTGCTTTCTCCGTGACACTAATTACTGGGCAATCCGAGCTACTCACTACCTTAAATGCATTGCTACCCATCCATTTCTTTTTCCACCCACCACTTCCGTGCGAGCCTTGAAGAATCAGCGAATAATTTCCTTCCTTTTCTAGCTTTATAACCTCATCATGGACATGACCACTGCGGTCTATAATCTCCATGTTTACGTTATTTTCTTCACGAAACTTTTCTAGAAAATCAACAGAATCAACGAAGACATTGCCTTTCCCTCCAGTGACCACTAAAGCTGTAATTTCCGAATCAAATTTTAAACTTACACCATAGGCGCTTTGCAGTGCAGCCTTGGATGCGTCGCTATTATCAAACGCCAGTAGAATTTTTTTAAAAGCTTTTTCCATATTATTTCGTTATTGGTTAGTTATTGGTCAATTTGTGTCTACGTATTTTTTACTTCAAATACTATGTCATTCATAATTTTGGCTCAAACAATTTATTCTAGCACAATTAACACTTGTGAAGTTTCCTAAACGCTAGTCCATCCTTCGTCAATATTCTATAACTACGATCTATGGACAACTGGGGAATCAACTATCTATTTTTATTTACAGATTACGGTGAAACCCAAATTGGAAATATTAAAAGAACAACAAATTTTAAGCTCAATCTTATTATTCCAATTTTAGGTATAATTTATCACTATTCAAACTTTTGTTTTGAAAAATCACAAAAGCACCTACTTCTCTTACCGGAAACAAAGCACGAAATCACCTGCCAGTTACTCGTTCGTACTATTATTCTAAAATCAAGCAATAGTTCAATTCATTGAACATCCATTAACTACTTCGAACCAGTATGTCTAGCAAAATCACTTAAAAATTAACCCCTAATCTAGTATTTTTGACCATGTAAAGGTTGTATGTTGGTGCCATTTGATTAAGCAGATTTACACTCTGCAATTTTAGCTGGTTAGGTCAACTAATTTTAATGTCTAGAAATCTCAAGCAATGCACCTTTACAATAAAAAAAATACACGAATGAAAAACGGAAATATCTTGGTCCTAGCAAGTTTGTTACTTGGGTTTATAAGCGCATGCTCGTATACCCCTAAAAAGCCAGACTTTATAAATTTAAAAAATGTAACGATAACATCTGCTAATCTTGATACAGTAGTATTAAGTGGTGACGCTATTTTTAACAATCCCAATCCTATCCCAGGTAAGCTTACTAAAACGAATATTCACATAAAAGTTAACGATATAGATATTACTGATATTGAGCAGAATGTGTCTATAGATGTGCCTAAAAATAGTGATTTTACCGTCCCGGTACACTTCTCATTTAATCCGAAGCAGCTCTCTTCTGAACATGAAGGTTTTTTTAAAAATGCATTAAAAAACTTCCTCAGCAATCAATTAATTATAGAATACGATGGACACGTTACTATAGAGATCCTCAGTATTGGATTTGATATCCCTGTAGCACACACAGATACGATGCGTCTCGTAGGTTCATAAAGATTCCCTTCGAAAGGACTTTAATTCATCCAGCGTAAATATCACTTTTTGCTTAACCCCGTGACTGGAGACACCATTCTTTTTAACTACCAGAAATTCTACATTAATGTAATCATAGTCTGTTTTATTATCTATTGAGTTTATAGTCAATAGCGCAGTCTTTCTTGCTAGTGCGTAGCGGGCCTCGTAATTCACAGGTTCATTGTAGGGGTTCATAAGAACTATTTTTAAACTACTGTTTTTCTGTTGAATTGTAAAATGTTGTCTCGCCGAACACCCCTACTTTTTCATATTCACCTGACTGTTTCAGCGCTGACATAAGCATCTCTTCATCTACACTCAACTGGGGTTTCTTTGGCTCTGGCATCGCACAACTAAGCGCCATTTGCAACATCAGAAGTACAATACTTTTCCTAATCAATTCCTATACACCCAATCAATTAAACCTAAAATCCAAGCCTAAGTCTTCGAGCTTTTTCTTTGTAATCTCATCCATTTGCAGTTTATACCGCTGGCTCTTGGCTTTCAGGCTTTGGTCCTTGCCCTTTATTTTAAATGCTAAACCCACTTTGCCGCGCTCGTCTACTAGGTCAAATAACGACTGCATGAGTTCTTCATTGATATCTGCGGCATTGATATTTATGGTTACTTTCTTCAGCTGATGAGATACTGCATCTTCTAAAAAAGTCATCTGCTGGAGACGCAAATCTACCTTGTCTGGATCTCTCCAACTTTTTTCACCCTTGGCTACCACAAAAATCTGAGCATTCAGCTCTATCCAAGGCTTATAGGTAGTGTATTGCTCACCAAATAATGCGAATTCGCGTGTACCGCTAAAATCCTCTAACGTAAATATACAAAAGGGCTTTCCATTCTTACTTACTGCGTCTCTGACCGTAGTGATGAGACCCGCAAGCTTTATTTCGGCTCCTTCTAACTTCAGGTTTTCTTCTTCTATGGCTAACAGGGTATGCGTAGTAAAGTGATCTATTTCAAACTTGAAATTATTCAACGGATGCCCAGATATGTAGATACCTACCAGCTCCTTTTCCCGCTGAAGTCGTTCCATCAGCGTCCACTCCGCTACCTTGGGGAGTTCTGGTTCTGAAAGTTGTACTCCGGATGCTTCTCCAAATAAACTTGCTTGACTATTGAGTTCATCACTCTGCGCCTGCGCACCAAATTTGACTGCTAAATCTATCCCTTTAGTGCCAGCTACTTCAGTAACATAGCTACTTCTATTTACTCCATAATCGTCAAACGCACCGGCTATAGCCAAATTTTCTAATGATTTCTTATTTACCAATCGCTGGCTTACCCGTTTACAGATATCAAAAACGTTCGCATACACCCCATTTTCTTTTCGTTCACGAATAATTTCTTCTGCTGCAGAACCACCTACGCCCTTGATAGCTGCGAGTCCAAACCGGATAGCTCCCTCTTGGTTTACACTAAATTTCTTTTCGCTTTCATTCGCACTGGGCCCCAGTATCTCTATCCCCATCCATTTACACTCGTCCATGAAGAAACTCACTTTTTTGATGTCATTCATATTGTGCGTGAGCACCGAAGCCATAAACTCAGCAGGATAGTGAGCCTTCAGGTAGCCTGTATGAAATGCTAAGTAGGCGTAGCACGTACTGTGACTCTTATTGAAGGCATAGGATGCAAACGCCTCCCAATCTTTCCAGACCTTTTTTAGCGTCTCTTCCTTGTGGCCCTTTTCAGTTCCTTGACTGATAAAAAGATCGAAGAGTTTATTCATCTCTTCTATCTTCTTTTTACCCATTGCTTTTCGAAGACTATCCGCCTGACCTTTGGTAAATCCTGCTAGCTTCTGAGAAAGCAGCATGACTTGCTCTTGATATACCGTAATACCGTAAGTGTCTTGCAAGTACTCCTCCATATCTGCGAGGTCATACTTTATTTCTTGTCGGCCATGCTTACGCTCTACGAAATCCTTTATATATTCCATAGGACCTGGACGGTAAAGCGCATTCATGGCAATCAAATCCTCGAACTTATCTGGCTTTAGGGCTTTTAGGTGTTTCTGCATCCCTGGACTCTCAAACTGAAATACACCATTCGTATTCCCTCGAGCAAAAAGGTCTAGGGTTTTTTTATCATTGAGCGGGATGTCATCTGGGACTATAGTTATACCGTGACGGTCTTTCACTATCTGTACGGCATCCTTTATTATGGTAAGCGTCTTGAGTCCTAAGAAGTCCATCTTCAGCAGACCCGCATCTTCTACCACACTATTGTCGTATTGCGTTACCAGAAGATCAGAATCCTTGGCGGTAGTTACTGGAACATATTTCGTAATGTCATCTGGTGTGATAATCACGCCACACGCATGTATTCCTGTATTTCGAACAGAGCCTTCTAGTCTCATCGCTGTACGAATGAGTTGACCTATCTCGTCCTCTTGCTCAGCCATCACCCTAAACTCTTCTGCGGCTTGATTTTGCTCCGCATTCATTGCGTCTTTTAGCTTTTTCTGTACTCCTTCCGGTGCTAACACCTTATTCAAGTTTGCACTTAGATGATCTGGAAATGCTTTGGTAATCGCATTTACTTCTTGTAGCGGAACATCCATCACACGACCTACGTCTTTTAGCGAGGAACGCGCTGCCATGCTACCGTAGGTAATGATTTGGGCTACTTGCTTTTTACCGTACTTATCCACTACATAGTCTATCACACTTTGTCTTCCTTCGTCATCAAAATCAATATCAATATCCGGAAGAGACACACGCTCAGGATTCAGGAAACGCTCAAAAAGAAGATCGTATGCGATAGGGTCTACATTGGTAATCCCCAAGCAATACGCTACCGCACTCCCTGCTGCAGATCCACGTCCAGGCCCTACAGAAACGCCCATCTCTCGTGCTACGCTCGTAAAATCTTGCACGATCAAGAAATATCCAGGATACCCTGAATCCTTTATCACGGACAACTCAAAGAGAAGACGCTCTTCGGTCTCTGAGGGCATATTTGGGTAGCGCTTCTTGGCTCCTTCAAAGGTGAGATAATGCAGGTAGTCATCCTGAGTCTTAAACTCTGGAGGCATAGTAAAATTGGGCAACAATACATCCCTAGTAAGCTTAGGGGTTTCTATACTGTCTACGATGATATTGGTATTGTCCAGCGCTTCAGGAATATCTGAGAATAGACGCCCCATTTCTTCTTGAGTCTTGAAGTAAAACTCATTATTTGGGAAAGCAAAACGTTTTCCTTTTCCATATCCTTTCGGGTCTGTAAGTCGACTACCTGTATTCACACAGAGTAATATATCGTGAGGAAGTGCATCATCTTCCTCCATGTAGTGGGAGTCATTCGTCGCTATGGTTTTTAGGTCATACTTCTTAGCAAATTTAATAAGCACTTGATTCAAGTTCTCTTGACTCATTCCTGTACCGTCTATATCTTCTATGCCATGCCGCTGCAGCTCTATGTAGTAATCCTCTCCAAATATCTTTAGGTATTCTTTTAGTATTTTTTCCGCTTCTTCTTCCCCCTTAAAAAGTATCGCTTGTGGAATCTCTGCTCCTATGCAGCAAGAGGTAGCAATAAGTCCTTCGCTGTGTTTCTCTAAAATGGCTCTATCGATTCGCGGATACTTACCGTATAGTCCATCCATATACCCTATGGAGCAGAGTAACGATAAGTTCTCATACCCTTTTTGGTTTTTGGCTAAAATGAGTTGGTGGTATCTTTTGTCCTTAGAATCTCCTACAAATGACCGTCTGAATCTATCTTCCACTACATAAAACTCACATCCTACGATGGGTTTCACACCGTGCCTCAACCCGGAGTTTACGAACTTAAAAGCTCCGAACATATTACCGTGGTCTGTGAGAGCTACCGCACGCATGCCATCCTTTTTTGCTTTCGCAAACATGTCATCTATGGGTGATGCTCCGTCTAGTAGCGAAAACTGGCTGTGGCAGTGTAGGTGTGAAAATTGGGTCACGGAATAATTGTTAATTGTTAAAGATGAATTTTAATGGCAATGGCAATGATTTTACCATTGCTGTAAAGCACAAGTATAATGGAATTTTAACCTGTAATTAAGCCTTTTCTTTTTTGTGTTTTACACATTAAAAGGGATAACTTTTTAGGATATTGGTATTGAGGAAATTAGGTTAAGATAAAATAGCTAGGCTAAGGATAAAGGCCTCTATGACTAACCCCATATACACGAGAAATGATTTGAAGTAGCTTGAAAATTTGACTCATTTTAGTACGGATAACCTTAATATTGTCCAACCAAAGCACAACGTGAAAAAAATAATAGGCTATCTCAAAGATTTTTACCGAGATCACTTCAGTTGGGGTGAGTTATTGGTAGCCCTTATTTTTATCGTCGCGTTTTGTACTTTTAAGTATTTCAACTACCTCCCCACTGAATGGGGTGAACAATCACTTCTAACGAGCTGGTGGTATGCTGCGTACTTTGGTGGCTACAAGTTTTCCTTTCACTTTGCACTGTACTTTTTACCACTGCTTTTCGGCTACTTTATGAGCAGTATATTTCATCATGAGTGGCACTTTTGGAAGCGCCGAAAATTCTGGCTTCTCCTACTTTTTGCCGCGGGACTTGTGGCTTACAGAAGTACACTCACTTATTATATCCATGATTATTTGGCGTCCAATTACTCGTCTGCTCATATGGACTGGCTTACAAGTATTATAGGCACTATCATTCGAGGAGGTTTCCTATTCGTTGCTATCTGGGTATATTGGTATTTTACAGACAAAAAAGAACAACCCTTCTACGGATTCACGCTCAAAAATTTCAACACCAAGCCCTACCTCATCATGCTGCTAATAATGGTACCACTTATTGCGGCAGCAAGTACACAGGCAGATTTTCTTACCTCGTATCCTCGTGTACAGAAGATGCTTTCATTGGACTTCGCTAACTCCGAGCACTGGAAATACTTTGCTTTATATGAGGTGCTCTACGGACTGGATTTTTTCAGTATTGAATTCTTTTTTAGGGGATTTCTCATACTCGCTTTCGTAGGTATAGTGGGTCCTAGAGCCATACTCCCCATGGCCTATATGTATGTAGTCATCCACTGGAATAAGCCCATGGGAGAGTTGATCAGCTCATTCTTTGGTGGCACCCTGCTGGGCATAGTAGCCTACTACAGTCGCAGTATTGTAGGTGGTATAATAGTGCATGTAGGTATCGCTTGGATGATGGAGATCGGTGCATTTATCAGTAAGTATTTTTACCCGTGAACGAGTTTCTAGGCACAGACATAAAATTTTTAAAGGGCGTAGGCGAAGTACGTGCAGGAATTCTCAATAAAGAATTGGCACTCTTTACTTTCAATGACTTACTGAACTACTTTCCGTTTCGCTATGTGGACCGCAGCAAATTTTATCGCATCTCTGAGATAGAGCAAGATTCCAGTTACATTCAGCTCAAAGGAAAAATACGACGTGTGGAAGAGGTCGGACCACAACGCAGTACAAGATTAGTGGCCTACTTCTCTGATGGAGAACGAGAAATGGAGTTACTATGGTTTAAGGGTGTAAAATGGATAAAAAGTCAGCTAAAAGTAGGTGAAGAGGTCGTTATATTTGGCAAGCCTAGCTTTTTTAGAGGCAAGCTCACTATGAGTCATCCGGAGCTAGATACGGTGGCAAACAGAAAAAACAGTGCTCCCCTAGAAGCAGTCTATCACACCACAGAAATGATGAAAACTCGCAGAGTGGAGAGTAAGGCCATTCGCCAAGTGATGCACCATCTGATCAGGCATGAGCACTTCAATATTCCAGAGATATTTTCTCCGGAGATGTGCCAAAAGTACAAGCTTATTCCCAGAGACAAAGCATTTCGATTTATCCATCAGCCTCCCAGCCATAAGCACATAGAAGCTGCACAACACCGGTTTAAGTTCGAGGAGCTTTTCTTTTTACAGCTTCCTTTTATTAATCAAAAGGTAAATAGAAAACGAGCCGACAAGGGCATTACATTCAAGACTCAAAATCCGCTTTTTGAAGACTTCATCAAAAACCACCTCCCCTTTAGTCTCACAGGAGCACAAGAACGGGTGTTGCGAGAAGTAAAAACGGACCTCTGCTCTGGAGACCAAATGAATCGACTCCTGCAGGGAGATGTAGGCAGCGGAAAGACGATAGTCGCGTTTCTCTGTGTACTTATGGCTATCGATAATGGCTACCAAGCGAGCCTTATGGCCCCCACAGAGATACTCGCCATACAGCACTATATCGGGCTTAAGGAGCTCGCAGAAAAAATAGGCATTGAAATAGGAATACTCACTGGAAGTAGCACTACTAAGGAGCGAAGAATGCTTCACGAAAAGCTACAAGCCGGTACTATAAAACTGCTGGTAGGCACGCATGCGTTAATCGAAGATGTCGTGCAATTTGAAAATCTAGGACTAACCATTATAGATGAGCAACACCGCTTTGGGGTAGCTCAGCGCGCTAAACTGCAAGCAAAGGGTCAAATCAATCCACACGTACTGGTAATGACTGCTACTCCGATACCGCGAACACTAGCAATGAGTGTATACGGAGATTTAGACTACAGTGTAATCGATGAAATGCCTGCTGGGCGTAGAGCCATCAAGACAGCGCATCGCTTTGGGTTTGCTCGAGAAAAAGTATGGCAGTTTATGAAAGATGAGATAGCCAAAGGCAGACAAGCATATGTCGTCTATCCGCTCATAGAAGAGAGTGAGACCCTCCATTACAAAGACCTCAATACTGGCTATGATCAGCTGCTAGAGTTTTTCCCTCGGCCAGCCTATCAGGTGGAGATGCTACACGGAAAAATGAAACCTTCTGACAAAGAAGCCAAGATGCAAGACTTTGCTAACGGTAAGACCAACATACTGGTAAGTACCACCGTGATAGAAGTAGGCATTAACGTACCTAATGCGAGTATCATGATCATAGAAAGTGCAGAGAAATTTGGGTTATCCCAACTGCATCAACTTCGAGGACGTGTGGGAAGAGGCGCAGAACAGAGTTACTGCATACTCCTCAGCAGTAAAAAGTTAAGTGACAATGCCAAGACCCGTCTGCAAGCGATGGTAGGCACTACATCCGGTTTTGAACTTAGTGAAATAGACATGCAACTGCGTGGATTTGGAGACATTGCAGGCACGCGGCAGAGTGGTCTAGACCAGCTCAAGCTAGCATCTCTCAGTACGGATGCTCATATCGCAGAAATGGCTAGAGAGGCCATCGTAGAGTTGCTTACTGACGATCCGGAATACAAAAATCACGAAAGTCTAAAACACTTTATGAAAAATAAACAAGGGTACAAGGACTGGGAGAAAATAGCGTAGTCTTAGAGGATGAGCCTCTATTCGTAAATTCACCTCAGGACTAGTTTATTCAAGCAACTTCTTTAACGAGGTAAGATTAGCCGCAGTGTTTGCTTTATGCGAATCCTCTGCTTTCATAATCATTCTGCTCTTCATATCGAGGGAAGTCATCTTTACTCTCCACGATACTCTTGTGGTATTGCTGTCCAATGCTTCTAGCGTGTAGTCATCTACTCTCGAAAAAAAATCTTTCACCAGACCTTCATTTGCGATGCGGAAGGGAGCCTCATGTACAGTGACCACTCTGTGCATTACCATCTCCTGAGGGTAGTACAAATCATATTCGCTACCTAGGCCTGCTTCCGCACCCTTTGTTTGCCTCACGCTTTCTAACCCTTTCATCCATTTAGTCATTGCAGCTGGGCTACTGATCGCGTCGTACACCTCACTGATGGGTGCGTTAATATCTTCATTTACTTGGTACTCTAACTCTGTAGGAGCTAGTAAAATCATACCATAAAATCCTGCTGCAATAAACAGCATAAAGACACCTATGTACTTCATTATTTGCATAGCGCAAATGTACTTTGGATTTTATGACTTGCTAATCTCCTATTAAAAGGATATTTTTAGCGTTCTAAATACGCAACTTTATGAAAAAACATCTACATTTATTCTTCTCGACTATCACCTTAATTTTGTTAATTCTCCCGTCCGTGCAAGCTCAGACCTATGACGCAAATCTAGATTCTGTGTACAGAGTAAATGGGGAGTATGCTATGACACCACTGCATCACTGTGACACCTTTAAATTTGGAGGAAAAGTAATAAACAATGGAACAGGTACAATTACAGACGTCAAAGTGGACATTACTAGAGGCTCTAGTTTTCAAGATTCCTTAAATTTTTCTTCCATATCTGCTGGAGTAGCAGACAGTAGCTTGTCTGCTACTGGATTCTTGCCTAGCGCTATCGGCGATTACAAGGTAAATTTTAGCACCTCCATTTCTGAAACAGAGACTGACCTCACCAACAACAATGACTCTCTTGAATTTGAGGTTACCGATACCATTTTTGCTAGAGAAAAAGGAACACCTACCGACGGACTTGGCTTTAATGGTGGACAAGGATTTATTGGTCAGCGATTTAGCCTAAAGGTTGCTGACACCATTACGTCTATTACTTTTTACCTTGATAATCCCACTGCGGGAGATTCGTGTAAAGCACACATACACAACTGGAATAGCAATACCCCTGGTAGCATTATACAAACTACAGAAACAGTGAGCATTCTTGCAGGTCAAAACTGGTATACTGCTAAGCTGAAGTGTCCTGCTATTGTTACTTCAGGTGATTATTTTGCTAGCGTTGAACAACTTACTACCAACAATCTCCAATTAGGGTTTACAAACATAAATATATTCCCTTACACAATGTACTATGATGGAGGGGCTGGCTGGACAGCTGTAGACAGCATAGGAGTACAAACACTAGAAAAGGCAGTTCTAGGACTGCGTGTTAACGTAGGGCCTTACGACACTTACCGCGAAGTAAACATCACTGCCAACAAAGACACGGTGTGCGAACTTTCTCAAGTACTATTATCTGGAGACAAAGTAGCCGATTATTCTTGGTCACCTGCAGCATTAGCAATTACTCCTAACAACCGGAATACATTCTTTGAACTATCCACCGCTACAGAAATCACGGTAGTGGCAGATTTCGGATGTGGCCTTATCGCTAGAGATACCATCACCATAGCAGTGACTCCCGCTCCAAGTGGCACTATCATAGCAGATAGCACTATATGCCGAGGAGACAGCATAGACTTAACTGCCTCCGGAGGCAGCAACTATAGCTGGATTGGCGGACCAAAGAATACTCCATGGCGAGTAAGTCCTTCTACTGGACCGAAGACCTATACTGTACTTCTAGATAGCACGAACGGGTGTCTAAATGGTTTAACCACACAGGTATCCGTAAGTGCCCCTGCAGTCAACGCCTTTGGTGATACTGCGGCATGTATGGGTCAGTCCGTAAGCATAATCAGTAGGGGTGCTGCAAGCTACTCTTGGGATGGAGGTCCTATGACGTCCGATTACACCTTTGAGGTGACGAAGACAGAATACAAAGTAGTGACAGGCACCAACGATAAAGGATGTACTATCCAAGACTCTGTGCTTATCACAGCATACATTACTCCGGAGCTTATCCCGCTGCGCGATACAGGAGCGTGCTTCACTAAATTCATTACCATCACTGCAAACGCTGTAGCCGATAGCTTTCAATGGAGCAACGGAGACACATCGAAGGCGATCAGATTTCAAATGCTAAGTCCAAAAAACTTATACTTGATAGCTAAAAATGCCAATGGGTGTGAAGCATACGATACCGTAGCTGTAGCGAGATACGTCAGACCAGATGGAGTGCTATCGCCAAATAGTGATACCACTATCTGCGAAGGAGAATCACTCGCCGTGACTGCCAGCGGTGGTGCTACGTATGAATGGAGTAATGGGGAGACTACAGCAACAGCTAACCTATCTCCTACTGAAGAAACTACCTATACTGTAATAACCAGAAGTGCAGAGGGATGCGAAGACTTTGACGACATTACCGTATCCATTAATCCACTGCCTATCGCTGGATTCAGCCAACGTGCTTTTGAAGACTCCGTCGTATTTACCAATACATCTACGCTAGCCAATAGCTATGCATGGGACTTTGGTGATGGGCAGTCGTCTACGGACATGAGTCCGTTCAATGTTTATGATACTACAGGGATGTATACTGTTACGCTCACAGCCACAAATGACTGTGGTGATGTAGATAGCACGATCACCATAAGTGTGACTGTGCCTGAAGAAGTCAACAGCATCTCTGACTTAGCACTGTGGAAAGATGTCAACCTTTATCCTAATCCTACGGCAAGTGCGCTAAACTACCGCATAGAAAACCAACTCTTTGGAGAGATGAATATAACTGTATTCGATATCACCGGAAAAGTACTACAATCGACTTCTAGAACTAAGGGATCTAATGAAATCTCTGGAAGTTTAGAACTAGCAGAATATGCGAATGGCATCTATATGATAGCGTTTAGAATAAATGACTCTGTATTACGAAGCAGAGTGGTAAAACACTAACTAAATCAACGTAATGATACGCCCGATTAACTTAGTTTACTCGGGCTTTTTTTATGGATGATAATCTCTGCTACAATGAGAATTACTACCCATCCAATGGCAATCCTAAGCATTTTTATACAATATATTTTTGGTTTTTCTTAGCTACCAAAAGAATTTATGCCTTCGTATTAACGGCCACTTTTCCGTTAAATAATAACTACAAACTCCATCGATCTCGAACGAACAAGTAACTACAAAAAAAGTTTACTTATAGTGTTTTTTACTATAACGATGTATATTCGTTTTTCTAATCTTTTAATATATGGTTAAAAAAATACTAAATCTTATCCTATTTCTAGGACTGTCGTTTTTATCCGTTGCGCAAACCACCACAGTCACCGGAACAGTGAAAGACACTACTGGTCAGACAGTTATAGGAGCTGCTGTAGTTGTAAAAGGTACAAACAACGGTAAAATTACTAATGAAAACGGAGCTTTTTCGTTAAACATACAAGATCCAAAAACAGCCATACTACAAGTCAGTTATTCCGGTTATAAAACAAACGAAGTGGCCGTAAACGGGGGTAAAAATATCGAAATTGTACTTCGAGAAAACTCACTTGGGCTATCTGAAGTTATGGTAGTAGGTTATGGCACCTCTACTAAAAAAGAATTTACGGGGGCAAACTCAAAAGTAGATGGAGAAGATTTACAAAAATTAAATATCCCACGATTTGACCAAGCACTTCAGGGTCAAGTATCTGGTGTAAACATAAGCACCAATTCCGGATCTCCTGGCGGTGGTGCTAGTATAAGAATTCGAGGTTTATCAACTTTTGGAGATAATGACCCACTGATATTAGTGGATGGTGTTGTTTTTGACGCAGCTGGTCTAAATTCATTGAATCCGGACGACATTGCCTCTGTAAACGTATTAAAAGATGCTACCGCAGGTATATATGGAGTGCGAGCTGCCAACGGAGTAATCTTAATAGAAACCAAGAAAGGTAAAAGAAATTCGAAGCCTTCTATTTCCATATCTAGCTATTTTGGAGTTCAAAGTACCTCAAGAAAACTTGACCTTCTAAACGCAACAGAATATGCAACCCTAAAAAATGAAATGTTTGCTAATGGCGGTGATGACGTACCCTTTAGTAATGTAAATCTTCTTGGTGAAGGAACAGATTGGCAAGCGGAGGTTTTTCAAAATGCACCCATACAAAGCCACAACATAACCATAAGTGGAGGAAGTGAAAAAACGACATACTCAATTGGAGGTAGTTACTTCACACAAGATGGTATTGTAGGTTTAGATAAGTCAAACTTTACTAGAATGAATGCGAGGGTGAATTTAAGCACACAGATGAGTGATAAATTAAGACTTACGAGTGTTTTCTTGTACACCAAAGAACAACGCTCTACTTTAAGAGAAAATCAGATCGGTTCTGTTTTGTACAACACCGTAAATGCTTTTCCAACAGATTCTGTGAGAACCAGTGATGGACGGTACTCCTATTTAGAAGAAGTCTCCGACATTATTAATCCAATAGCCCAAATGGAAAACACCTTTAATGAAGCAAACGTTAATAAGTTTGTAGGTAAAGAGGAACTGGCCTACGATATCACGGATAATTTAACGTTTACCAATAGGCTAAGTTACAATTATGCTATAGTTGACGATAAAGTTTTCAGCCCATTGGTTTGGTATGGTCCTGGAAAAGCGCCTAACACTGCATTAAATGAGGACTTAGATCCAACATCGGTTGAAATAGCTCCAGGTACATCTGTTGATCGAGGTGCTAGTGTTTACGAGCAAAGAGCTAGTTACAGTGATTTAAATTTTGAGAGTTTTCTAAACCACGAAGTGAGAATAAAATCACTACATAGAATAAAAACTACTGCCGGTTTATCCGTTTTTACAAGAAATGGTCAAGCCGTAAATGGTACAGCCTATAACATTCCGAATAATGACCTGGAATTTGCTGATATTTCTGCGAATTTAGCTCCTGGAGGTTACCTAAATAATACAGGTTCTTTCCAATTCCAAGAGCGTCTTCTTTCTACCTTTATAAGAGGTGAATACGGATATGGTAGCCGTTTTAACGGATCCTTTATTCTGAGAAGAGACGGGTCTTCAAAATTTGGACCTAACAATAGATATGGAATATTCCCAACCGTTTCAGGCTCTTGGGTAATATCAGAAGAGAAAAATTATGCTATAGACCGTATGAAATTTTTAAAACTGAGAGTTAGTTACGGTATTAGTGGGAATGATCAGATAGATAATTTTGCGTACAGAGGTCTTCTGAATGGTGAAGGACATTATGTCTTTGATGACATAATCACTCAAGGTGTTGCCATAGGTAGAGCATCTAATCCCGACTTGAAATGGGAAACCACTCGCCAGTTTAATATAGGAACGGATTTTACGTTCTTGCACAGTTTTGATGTCACTATGAACTATTTCATCAAAAACACAAGAGATCTTCTTTTTCAACCTGAGGTATCTGCTGTTCTTGGAACTTATGGTGCAGGAAGCTTCCCTCCTTTCATAAATGCAGGAGATGTTTCTAATAAAGGATTTGAATTAGAAGTGGGTTACAAAACTAAAAGTAGTAAAATCTGGAATCTATCCACTGGGCTCAATGCCACATTTATAAGAAATAAAGTAATCAAAACCCCTAAAGGTGTAGATTTTCTACCCGGAGCAAGTTTTGGAGTTGGTGGAGGAACGGCTACTAGATTTCAAGAAGGTTATGCCATTGGCTATTTTATAGGTTATGAAACAGATGGGATCTTCCAGTCTCAAGAAGAAATTGACAATTCCCCTGTCGTACAAGAAGGGGCTAAACCTGGAGACTTGAGATACAAAGACATCAATAACGACGGTAAAATAAGTTTTAGTGATGACTCTGACAAAACACAGATTGGTACGCCAATACCTAAAGTAACCCTAGGGTTCAATGTCAAGGTAGATTATAAAGGCATCGACTTATCAGGGAACCTATTTGCCTCCTTGGGCCAACAAATAGTCCGAAACTATGAAAGGCAGCAACCATACGCTAATCAACTGGCATACAATATCAATAGATGGACGGCAGATAATCCTTCTCAAGAGTACCATAGACTGACCACAGATTTAACTAGGAACACAGTATTCTCTGACTTCTATGTAGAAAACGGATCATTCCTGAGGCTCAGAAATCTTCAATTAGGGTATACTTTCAATCCATTACTGTTGAAAAAGGCTAAGATTCAATCAGCAAGAGTTTACATCTCTGCAAATAATCTATTGACTATTACTCAATATCAGGGTTTTGATCCAGACATTGGATCTTCAGGAGGTACTCTAGCTGCAGGAATAGACTACGGATTTTATCCGCAAGCGAGAACATTAATGACTGGATTATCAATTAAATTTTAATACGATGCGTAAAATAATAAATAAAACAATCGCAATAGCTTTACTCTGCAGTCTGCCATTAGCATACGGCTGCAAAGATTTTTTAGATATAGACCCACTCTACACACAAGATTCTGAAAACTTCTTTCAGACTCCAGTTGATTATGACCGAGCATTGATAGGTGCATATGACCTACTACAAGGCTCTTTTATAAACCTATGGATAGGAGAAATAGCCTCCGATAATGCGCTCGCAGGAGGTGAAGGTGTAACAGATACGGAAGGGTTGCACCAAATTGAAAACATGTCACATGACGCTGTAAACAATGAATTACGGAACGTATTTAGATGGAATTACGCAGGGGTGACTAGAGCTAACTTCCTTTTAGAAAATCAAAACAATATAGATTTTGAGGGTAAAGATGTAATCATCGCTGAAGCTAAATTTCTAAGGGCTTACTATTACTTTCAGTTGGTAAAGTACTTTGGGGATGTGCCACTACTTGTAGATAAACGAATAGGAGCCGAAGAAGTAACTAAAATTGATCGTACGCCAAAAAGTGAAGTATACAATCAGATTGAGTCTGATTTGAATGCTGCTGCTCAAGTATTGGACTGGACCCGACAGGTAAAAGGGAAAGTCACCAAAGGTGCAGCTCTTAGCCTACTTGGTAAAGTATATCTCTATCAAAATAAATTTGACCTGGCTAAAAACACGCTCGACCTTGTTATAAATGAAGGACCCTATGACCTAATCGATAATTTTAATAATTTATTTAAAGTTTCGAATGAGGGACATAAAGAAGTAGTTTTTGATATCCAGTTTTCTGGAGCAGAAGGCGGGTCATATGATTGTTTTATTTGCCTTGAGGGCAATGCAGCAGTTGGTTATCACGGAATAAAAAATTACAATGGCCCTGTGTATGGAGATGGGAACAGCTATAACTTACCCACTCAAGACTTATACGATGTTTTCGAAGATGATGACATACGAAGAGAGGCTACAATTTTAGATCTTGCAGATTTCATTTCGAAGCAGCCAAAACCTGATGAAATCGATTTTTTCCAAGCGGCAGGTCACACAGGATACTACAATCACAAGTACATCAAACGCAAAGGTGAGATAGGGTTACCTGATAATGATTTGACTAGTCCTTTAAATCTTATCGTGATTCGATTTTCTGACGTCCTTCTAATGGCGGCAGAAGCACACATGCGTTCAGTAACCAAGAATGAATCTCTTGCCCAAACCTATCTCAATAGGGTAAGAGATAGAGTAAAAATGCCAGAATTAAACAACGGCGGAGACCAACTCTTAGAAGATATTTGGGCCGAAAGAAGGTTAGAACTTTCAATGGAAGGCCAACGCTTCTTCGACTTAGTTAGAACAGGCAAAGCGGCCACAGAAATAACTGGATTCCAAACAGGAAAACACGAAGTATTTCCCATACCTCAAGTAGAAATAGACCTTGCAGGGGGGAACTGGACACAAAACAACAATTATTAATTTTAAATATAACACCATGAAAAAAACAACACTATTACTTCTTTCATTTGCAGTACTACTAGGAATATCTAGTTGCAAAAAAGAAAACGAACCAACGTTAGGCTCTGCTCCTACTGAAGCAGATGCAGCTTTCACCTATGCTCCTAGTGCTGACAATGTCAATATTATAGAGTATACAGCTACGAATGCCGGATTTACTTACAAATGGGATTTAGGGAACAATAGCCAAGCTGAGGGGGCTACCGTTCTAGGTGCTTATCCAACCAAAGGAACGTATACCGTTACCTTAACAGTATTTAATTCTGGAGGAAGTGCAAGTAGCTCGCAGCAAGTTGAGATTTTGGAAGATGATGCATCTCTTTTAAACAATCCAAAATATACCCTACTAACTGGAGGGATTTCAGGTCCAGGAAGTAAAACATGGGTAGTAGACTCTACAAGAGCAGCACACCTTGGAGTAGGTCCAGTAGGTGGTACTTGGTGGGAATGGTGGGATGCAGACCCACTAGCCAAAGCTAATTCTGGACTTTATAGCGATAGATACACTTTCCACCTCAGCGGATTCAAGTTTGATCAGGTAACTAATGGATCTATCTTCGTAAAAACAGGTTCTGAAACTCAATTCCCTGGAGCATATCAAAATGCAGATGATTATACCGCCCCTTTTGATGATCAACTTGGTGAAACTTGGACCCTTTCAGAAGGTGAAGAAGACACTACAATCAAGATATCTGGTAATGCTTTCATTGGTATGTATACAGGTGTTCGTGAGTATGAGATTTTCAGCTTGAAAGAAAACGAATTAATCTTAAGATATATCGACGCTGCTGATGCAACTACTGCTTGGTATATTAGACTTGTGCCAGAAGACTACCCAGTAGATGGTGGAGGAGGAACAAAAGAAAATACGAGTACCATCACGCTTCCAATAGATTTTGAAAGTGGCCTTGGAGATACCACGCAATGGGAAGCCTTCGGAGAAAACGTAATTGAGGTAATGGACAATCCATATTCTACTGGCATCAACACTAGCTCAAAAGTGCTTAAGGTTATTCACGGTAACGAAACTTGGTCAGGTATAGCCATTACCCTTAAAGACAAACTAGACTTTACAGGAACAACCAAAACACTTACACTAAAAGTATATGCTCCCGTAACTGGTGAGTTTAGAATGAAGATTGAAGATTTTGGAAATAAAGACAAGTTCATCGAAAAAGATGTGACGGTAACCAAGGCGAATGAATGGGAAGAAATAAGCATTGATTTCAGTGATGCCGAAGCAGGAGTTTACGATAAATTAGCCATCTTTCCTGGATGGAATGTCATCTCAAGTGAAACCTTCTATATAGACGATATTTCACAAAAATAATTTTTTCAGTTTTTTTTAATTATAAAATGGAGTACGGAGAAATTCGTACTCCATTTTTTTTGCTACACCGATCAAATCTCGCTATATGGTTGCTATCCGATGAATCTTGTTAGTACTTTAATCCTCTTCTAGAACTAGCAGAATATGCGAATGGCATCTATATGATAGCGTTTAGAATAAATGACTCTGTACTACGAAACAGAGTGGTAAAACACTAACTAAATCAACGTTATGATAAGCTCGAGTGATTTAGTTTGCTCGGGCTTTTATTTTTACCGAGAATTTAAGATATTCTCTTTGATTAGTATAAATATGCGAACCCGATGAGTCCCATTTTAAGACGAGAATACGACTATTTTGAAGTCAACCTCGCCACGTACTTCCCCAATACATCCAACTCTATGTTGGCAATATGGCCCACCTGCAAGGTGTGAAAGATAGTATGCTCGTAGGTGTAAGGGATAATGGCTACGCCGAATTTACGGTCTGTGATATGCGTTACCGTTAGGCTCGTTCCGTTGATTGTAATAGACCCTTTGTGTATGATGAGCTTTTCGGGTGCGTGTCCATTGATGTCGGCAAAATCTGCATCCAGCTCAAACTCATACTCCCAGCTCCCGTTCTTATCTACTACAGATAGTAGCGTTGCTTTCCCATCTACGTGACCTTGTACGATATGGCCATCGAGCCTGTCATTCATACGAATGCAGCGTTCAAAATTCACCTTATCACCTACCTTCAGCTCACCAAGATTGGTAAGTCTTAGCGTCTCATCTATAGCCGTAACTTTATAGGTATCGCCATCTATGGCTACTACTGTAAGGCACACCCCATTGTGGGCTACACTTTGGTCTATTTTTAGCTCGTGGGTGAACTTACTCTCAAAGGTAAAGGTAATGTTACTTCCTTCCTGCTCTATCTGAGTGAGGGTGGCTATGGTTTCTATTATTCCGCTGAACATGGTGTAAGATTAAATTTAAGTCTAAACTTAAGTATAGACGTTATTCAGTTCTCGATACATTTGCCTAATCGGCAAACACTCGAACTGACAACGCTTCAGAATTCGTTTATTTTTTTTATTTGAGTGTTTTAAGCTTTGCTTAAAATGTATCGAGAAGTGAACAAGAGGATGTTGACTCTACCCGTTTAAAGAGCCACTCAACAATTCACGATTCATTCTAGCAATATTGCTCAAATCAATTCCTTTAGGACACTCTACTTCACACGCACCCGTATTGGTACAGTTACCAAAACCTTCTGCATCCATTTGAGCTACCATATTTTGAGCTCTGTCCCTAGCTTCTACTCTACCTTGTGGTAAAAGAGCATATTGAGATATTTTAGCTCCCGTAAATAGCATTGCACTACTGTTTTTACACGTAGCCACACAAGCACCACAACCGATACAAGCTGCAGCATCCATTGCTAAATCTGCATCGTGCTTTGGTATTGGAGTCGCATTAGCGTCTTGCGTATTTCCACTTGTATTTACAGAGATAAATCCTCCAGATTGTTGGATTCTATCAAATGCACTTCTATCTACTACTAAGTCTTTTATAACCGGGAATGCCTTCGCTCTGAATGGCTCGATAAATATCGTATCTCCATCCTTGAAACTACGCATATGCAGCTGGCAGGTAGTAGTCCCTTTTACCGGACCGTGCGCCTCTCCATTGATAAACATAGAGCAGCTACCACAGATACCTTCTCTACAGTCGTGGTCAAAAGCAACTGGCTCATCTCCACTATTGATAAGCTGCTCATTGAGCACATCCATCATTTCTAGAAAAGACATGTGCTCAGAGATGTCGGCTACTTTGTAGTCCACCATCTTGCCTTTATCATTAGCTCCCTTCTGTCTCCAGATTTTTAGTGTTAAGTTCATGTTACTCATATTACTTGTAGCTTCTTTGTTTCAATTCTATATCCTTAAATTCTAACTGCTCTTTGTGCAGTACTGCGTCACTTGGCTTGCCTTTGTATTCCCATGCAGATACATAGGCATAATTGACATCATCCCTTAATGCTTCTCCATCTTGAGGACCACCTTGCTCCACAGACTCTTCGCGGAAGTGACCGCCACAGCTCTCATTTCTATCCAATGCATCCTTCGCAAATAACTCCCCTAATTCTAAGAAATCTGCAACTCTACCTGCTTTTTCAAGTTCTTGGTTTAGTTCATATGCTCCACCAGGAACACTTACATTTTTCCAGAAATCTTCGCGTAATTCTGCTATTTCGGCTATTGCTTCTTTCAGTCCCTTCTCGTTTCTGCTCATACCACACTTGTTCCACATGATATTACCCAACTGCTTGTGGTAATAATCTACCGAGCGTGTTCCTTTGTTATTGACTAATCCTTCAAGTCTTTCGGTAACTTCTTTTTCAGCTGCTGCAAATTCTGCGGTATCAGTAGATATTTTACCTGTACGAATATCGTTAGAGAGATAATCTCCGATCGTATACGGAAGGACAAAATATCCGTCTGCTAAACCTTGCATTAGTGCAGAAGCACCCAGTCTATTAGCCCCGTGATCTGAGAAGTTAGCTTCTCCGATCGCATAACATCCTGGTATTGTAGTCATCAGGTTGTAATCTACCCAAATACCTCCCATGGTGTAGTGCACTGCAGGGTAAATCATCATAGGCGTTTCATATGGATTTTCTGCAGCGATCTGCTTATACATATCAAACAAGTTTCCATACTTTGCTTTCACAATCTCCTTACCCAATTCTTTTATCCGAGCTTCAGACGCATCGACTTCTCCTTTGATAGTCGCCTGCTCTTTACCGTATCGCACTATTGCAGAAGCAAAGTCTAAGTAGACTGCTTCACCTGTAGCATTCACGCCATAGCCTTCGTCACATCTTTCCTTGGCTGCTCTACTCGCTACATCTCGTGGCACTAAGTTACCAAAGGCTGGATACCTGCGTTCGAGGTAATAATCTCTATTTTCTTCTGGTATAGCTGTAGGTTTTAATTTGCCTGATCGTATAGCTTCTACATCTTCTTTGCGAGCAGGAACCCAAATTCGTCCATCATTTCTAAGTGACTCAGACATTAGGGTAAGCTTAGACTGGTAATCACCGCTTCTCGGAATACATGTTGGGTGTATCTGTGTGTAGCAAGGATTTGCGAAGTACGCACCACGTCGGTGAGCCTTCCAAGCTGCAGTTGCATTACTCCCCATCGCATTGGTGCTTAGGAAAAATACGTTTCCATATCCTCCTGTACCCAGTACTACTGCGTGAGCTGAATGTCTTTCTATCTCACCAGTCACTAGATTACGAGCAATGATTCCACGAGCTTTGCCGTCTACCACTACCACATCAAGCATCTCGTGACGGTTAAACATTTCGATTTTCCCTCTAGCTATCTGACGGTTCATCGCAGAATAGGCTCCTAAAAGCAACTGCTGACCGGTCTGTCCTTTGGCATAGAATGTTCGAGAAACAAGCACTCCTCCAAACGAACGATTATCCAATAACCCACCATAATCACGCGCAAAAGGAACACCTTGAGCTACACATTGGTCAATGATATTGGTAGATACCTCTGCCAATCTATGTACGTTTGCTTCTCTACTTCTGTAGTCTCCACCTTTTACAGTATCGTAAAATAGTCTATAAGTAGAGTCACCGTCACCTTGATAGTTTTTGGCAGCGTTGATACCCCCTTGAGCTGCAATAGAGTGTGCTCTACGCGGAGAGTCTTGATAGCAAAATGCTTTCACATTATACCCTTGCTCTGCGAGCGTAGCAGCTGCACTACCTCCTGCGAGACCGGTACCTACTACTATTACATCTATATTTCGCTTATTGGCAGGGTTTACCAAATTTACTTTATCCTTATAGGTCTTCCACTTATCCTTAATGGGACCCGCTGGTACTTTTCCGTCTAATATTGACATATCTGTGTTATTCTAATTTGGTTAATTATTAAAAAAATGAACTAAAGCTACGATTACAAATCCTAAAGGCACTGCTATCGCAAATACATTGCCTAGTTTTTTGATGACCGGCGTATACTTGGTGCTGTTATATCCTACAGACTGAAATGCCGATTGGAATCCGTGAAGTAAGTGAAGTGAAAGCATCACAAAAGAAAGAACGTACAACCCTACTCTGATTGGCTGTCCTGCAAACTTATGCACTAGCTCCTCGTAGTATCGATATTCATCTTCTCCTGGAAGCATTCCGCTCATATCACCGTTTATGTATTTTGTATTGATCTCTGGAATCCAAAAATCATAGAAGTGTAGTGCTAAAAATGCAAGTACTGCTAATCCTGAGATTATCATATTGCGACTCATCCAACTAGCGTTTGCACTACCTGAGTACATCGCATATTTCACTTCACGCGCTTGATTATTCTGATACTCCAAGTACATTCCCCAAGCAAAGTGAAAAATTACAGAAAAAATAAGAATGGGCTGTAGCGCAAGCTGAACAATAGGGTTCGTCCCCATAAAATGAGAAACCTCATTGAACAAGTCTGGGCTAAAAACAGACATCATATTGATACTCAAATGCTGGAGCAAAAAGAACATCAAAAAGAATCCGGTCAGTGCCATTATCACTTTCCTTCCTATACTCGTTAAACCTTGTTTTTTGGTTGACATAATTATTACTTAT
>ERZ807291.3017-NODE-3017-length-24391-cov-7.492357_pt1 | contig 24391 bp, 20 predicted proteins | sample MGYA00521257_ERZ807291 | MGnify/ENA primary metagenome ERZ807291 (study PRJEB31413, sample SAMN03169783) | marine metagenome | biome: Marine; feature: Water; material: Subsurface seawater | place: North Sea | collected 2011-04-28 | depth 1 m m ... | reverse complement strand
CCGGGCGTATGTAAGAGAAGACGATCACCTGCTTGGGCTATTCCAGAGAAAGAAGAACCTAAAATTTGTCGTTTGCCATCATCACGAATCAATACCTGTTCCCCTTTCGCTCCTTCTCGGCCACCATCTAAACCTTCAGGTCCGGTGGTTCGCCGCTGAGTCAGAAGAGAAAAATGGGTGTCCTCCTTAAATAAATATTCTCGTGTCACTCCATTTCCCCCAATCCATGTACCAGAACCACCAGATTCTTTCCGGGTCTGCATTGCCAGTAACCGAACAGGGAAACGAGATTCTAAAATTTCTGGATCTGTGATTGCTGTATTCGTCATGTGAACTTGAACAGCAGAAGTTCCGTGCTGCCCAAGTTTTGCTCCAGACCCGCCGCAAATAGTCTCATAGTGACTAAAATGTTCATTCCCGAAAGTCAGATTATTCATCGTCCCCTGAGAACAGGCAACCACCCCAAATACAGTGGTCAGAATTAAATCAACGAGACGCTGGCTTATTTCGACGTTACCTCCGGCTACTCCTGGGTATCGGCTGGCCTCATTTGTAAACTCTGGCTTCAATAAGGAACCTGATGGCACAATAATTTGAACGGGATCAAGTAAACCTTCATTCAACGGAAGCTCTGATTCAATCAAAACCCGGAGACAATAACAAACCACGCTGTAGACGATAGCCTCGGTTGCATTTAAATTATCAGACCGAACTGGGGATGTGCCTGAAAAATCAAAGATTGCCCGATCCCTTAGAATCGAAACTTTTAATTTTAAAATATCGCCATCGTCCAGGTATTGTTCCCCCGCTAACTCCAGAGTCCCTAAATTTTGAAGATACTGTAAGCAACTGGCCTTGGACTCCTCGCGTAAGGCTTTCATTTGAAAAGAAATTTCATCTTCGCTAAAAGAGGAGAGAAGGGTTTCCATTGAACTTACACCTTGTAACAAGGAGGCAACTTGGGCAGATAAATCAGCTTTATTTTCCGCCAGTTGACGAGTGGGGTATGGGGAGTTTATGAGTAATTTGGATATTTCTTCTACTTGGTCTATTCCCTTCCGAAATAAAAACTGGGGATCAATAACCACCCCTTCCTCCTGTAAACAACGAGCTTCCGCGGGCATCGAACCTGGCGAAATTCCTCCTATTTCTGCGTGGTGCGCACGATTAGCCACATAACAAACCGGCGAACCTGAAGACCCAAAAACAGGTGCCAGCAGAGAGACATCCGGTAAATGAGATCCCCCATAGGCTGGATGATTTGAAATAAGAATATCTCCCCTGGATAGGGAAGGATATTTCGCGAGTAAAGACCGGGTAAATAACCCCATCGCTCCGAGGTGGACAGGAATATGAGGGGCATTGGCAACCAGATAGCCCTTGGAGTCAAGTAAGGCACAAGAAAAGTCATACCTTTCGCGAACATTGACCGATAAAGATGTTCTCTCCAATTGAGTTCCCATTTCATCCGCCAAACATTGAAATTTGCTGGAAAACAATTCCCTCTTTACTGAACTTAGGTTTTTTCGGAATGGAAGGGCTTGGCTGAGACTCAATCGCAGCGTTCGCCGTTCCCCGACCTTTCCGGTCCAACCTTCTTCAACCCACAAGGTACCAAAGTCATCGACCACCAAACAAGGCCCCTCAATCATTGTACCAGGCTGAAGGGATTCTCGTGCATACATCAGCTCCTTGGCAGAAAGTTCAGGCATTCCTTTCTCCCCTTCAAAGGACTCCGCAGGCACCGTCTCAGATTTACCCACAACTCGAAGCCTTAGCGAATGAACCTCCAATTTTTTCCCTGGGGGGAAATAGCCAAATATACCGGAAAATTTCACACGATATGCATCTGCTATTTCACAAGGGTTATCGTAAGCTACCTCCAGGCTTGAATCCTGCCCGCAAAAACGAATAAGAGCGGTTTTCTCCTCAATACAGCCATCCTCCCCCGCTTTAGCTAAAGATGCGAGACCTTCCCCGGCCATTTCCTTCTCCGTTTTTAGAATCAGTTCGGAATCAATCGGAGACAGTAAAGAACGCGTAATGGTTCTTTCCACCCGGGAACAGGACAAACCATAGGCACTCAGCAGACCTGAGTCCGCCGGAGATAAGACTGTAGATATTCCCAGCCTATCTGCTACCCCACAAGCATGCTGACCACCTGCCCCACCAAACGCCACCAAAACATGATCGGATGGATCATATCCCTCTGCAATGGAAATTTTGCGTATGGCATTGGCCATAGAATCATTGGCCAATGCGATAAACCCTTCGAGCAGATCTTTTTCCGACTTCCCCGTCTTTTCCTTCATTTCCTCCAGTTTTTTTTCAGCGTGACTTCGAATAACAGGAGTCGGGAAACGAGAAGAATCCAAGCGACCAAGCAGGAGGTTTACATCGGTTAAGCAAAGCGGGCCCCCAAAGCCATAACAGGCAGGCCCCGGGTATGCCCCAGCACTTGAGGGCCCAACCCGAAGCAAACCGTTTTCAACCTGGCAAACAGATCCCCCACCCGCAGCCACCGTCTCTAATTTCATTGCGAGGTTGGACACATGTGCATCTCCCACTTGGTGGGCAAACTGGTAAACATAACTTCCTGAACAACGGGAAACATCTGTGCTTGTCCCGCCCATATCCAAATTAATCGAATGACTGTGCCCACAGCTTTTGGCAATCATAGAGGCACCGACTAACCCGCCGGCAGGACCGCTGAGTAAACTGTCAATCGCCCGATATTGAGCCCGGTCAATTAAACCGCCGGCACTGGTGTTCACTAAAAGCTTTCCCCCCTGCCCAAGTTCACCTTCCACCCGATCAAGATATTCATCCAATACACGAAATAAATAAGCTTCCACCACGGTGCTCTCGCATCGAGGTTGCCATTTAATAAATGGATGAAGACCTGAAGACTCAATAACCACAACGAACCCGACCTGCCGTAAAAGCTGAGCTACTTTTTGTTCATGTGCAGGGTTTAAATACGAATGAAGAAAAGAAACTGCAGCTATTTTAGAACCTTTTCTTAAAATTTGTTCCGCCTGCTTTTTCACCTCTTGCAGATTGGGGGATCTCAATACTTTTCCTTGGTAATCAAGCCTTTCATCGACCTCAACAACTTCTCTTGTTAGGGTCCTCCGCTTTTGAGGAATGAGGTCAAAAAGTTCAGTTCTTCGCTGGTCTCCTATCTCCAACAAGTCAGCAAAGCCAGATGTAACAAATAAAACCGGCTTCTCACCTTTATTTTCGAGGAGTGCATTTGTGCAACGTGTTGTGGCTAAGCGGATTCGAACCCGCACTTCCTCCATAGAAAGCCCCAACCTTGCCATAATCAACTTCATCCCCAAGATCGGTGCTTCCCAGGGAGTATCAACCTTAAGAGTTGTGCCAGGTGTTATGGAATCCGGTAAATTCTTGTCTACTTTCAACCGTAAAGAATCAGGTTCCCAGGAAGTAATCCTTGCATGAAAAGAGTCATGACCAGAAACCGTAATCCTCAAGCCATTCACAAAACACTTGGGCCAGTCCGGGTCGGATGAAAGAGTAAGTTGATAGCGACCCTCTAGCCCCGCAACTTCAGCCGATAATGAACCCTGTGAAAGAATTTTAGCCCGATAAAATTCTCCTGATTCTGATCGGGCTAAACAATCTGTAAAAGTTCCTCCAGTATCTACAAAGAAATCCCATCTCGGTAAGCTCATCCCTTATTTCGGTTAAGATTTTGACCGTCTGCCCATTTTTCCAAAGTTTGTATATAATCGAGCGAAAGCTGAAGATCGCGGGCACCTTCTATGACAATCTTATGGTACTCAGCACTCGGTATCCCGTACTCATAATTACACGAAAGATAAACCCAAACCTCCAACTCTTTGACAACCGTATTCTTCTGGGTGATAACAGGGATCCTAACTTTTTCATAAAACCCTTGATCAATATCTTCATAGCGGTCCAACTCCACCCAATGTTTTGAGTGTAAATGCCAAAGTCCACCCAACACCTTGGCCCCTGCCCTTTGCTCAATCCCTGCATAGCCATTTTCATTGATAAAATAACTCCACCCGGGAAGATAAGCCTTTCCACAAAGCTTAGCACCTGGGCATCGAAACGCCATCTGCTTAAAATTCATATTTGAGCCATATGCAAAATAAAGATCCATATCTGTTTCGTTGCTACCTTTGGTTTAGTTTGGACGCAAGTGCATAGGATTCGTGCTTGTATAATTCTCAAATTTGTTCAGTGTGTCATTCCATCGTTAGGAGCCTGCCTATTGGCTTGCCCCCTTGGTTTCACCAAATCCTTCTACAAAGGTGATGGACGAAACGGCGACTCGGCCATGGCTAAGTCGCGGATTTACTATCGTATTTCCTACGGACCAAGAAACTTAAAATAATCATGTCAGAACAAGTAAATAAACAAAATATAATCGAAGATAATCGTTCCCACGACAAAGACACCGGGTCAAGTGAAGTCCAAATTGCTCTACTCAGTGCCAGGATCGCTCACCTTACGGAACATTTAAAAACCCATCGAAAAGACTTCCATTCCCGTCGGGGTCTTTTAATGATGGCCGCCAAAAGAAGGAAACTTCTTGATTATCTTAAAAGAACGGATCTCAAACGCTACCAAGCCATTATTGAAAAGCTTGAGTTGCGTCGCTAACCTTCTCCCTTTCACTTTTTTTCATACTCGTGATATCACGAGTAATCCCCCTCCACTTTCAACATCCATTGCACATTTGTGTTCGATGGTGAAGATATAACTTGAGGGACTTCGATGCGACAATCCGGTCTACTCGAAGGGATGAACAAAATAAACAACAAGTAAGTACGAATAATGAACCAAAAGCATAATGTCACAGCCGAGAAACTCGGCATCCAACTTTCCTCAGGCACCCTTGCGGGCCTAGCCAGTGGAGCTGTCACCGTCGCCATGGGAGAAACGACCGTATTCGTTTCGGCCACCGCTGCGACTACCCTTCGCCCGGGTCAGGATTTCTTTCCCCTGACCGTAGATTACCGAGAAAAATTTACCGCTGCCGGTCGATTCCCTGGTGGATATTTCAAGCGAGAAGGCAAGCCTTCTGAAAAAGAAATTCTTACATCCCGCCTTTGCGACCGCCCGCTTCGTCCCTTATTTCCCAAAGGATTTTTAAACGAAGTGCAAATCATTGGTTATTTACTTTCTACCGATCAAATTAATGAGGCCGATGTACTCATGGTAAACGGTGCATCCGCTGCACTTATGATTTCTGACATTCCATGGAATGGTCCGATTGGCTGTGTTCGCCTCGGCGAAATAAATGGCGAGTTTGTGGTCAACCCAAACAATGAGGAAATGTACGACTCCAGCCTCGACCTCATTTATGTCGGAAATGAGAAAGAAATGATGATGATCGAAGGATCCGCGGACCAAATCCCTGAGGCTCGCTTCATTGAAGCCCTTGAATTTGCTCACGAATCCATCCAGGAAATCATTGCCGCCCAGCGTGAATTAGCTGCACTTTGTGGAAAGCCTAAAAAGGAATTTGACCTGGTCAAAGCCCCCGATGAAGTGCTGGCCCTTTGCCGGGAAATCACGGGTAACCGTATGGAGGAAGCGATCTTTGCCCCCTCTAAACAGGAGCGTCAAGTCGCAGTGGATCAGGTCAAGGATGAAGCATCCAAAGCCTGCGAGGAAAAATTTGGGGATGACTTTGATCCTGACCATGTGAGCATGGCCTTTGAAGTAATTCAGGAAGAAGTCTATCGTGAAAACATTCTAGTGCGTGGGAAAAGAGCAGATGGTCGTGGCCCCGCAGATCTTCGGGAAATTTCCTGTGAAACAGGTGTCCTGCCTCGGGTGCACGGATCCGCTATTTTCTCTAGAGGTGAAACACAGTCTCTTGTACTGAGCACTCTGGGTACAAGCCGTGATGTGCAGGATCTTGACGGGCTCACTGGAGGGCCAACCGCAAAATCCTTCATCCTTCATTATAACTTCCCTCCTTTCTCAGTGGGCGAAGCCGGGCGTTTCGGTTTTACCGGGCGTCGTGAAATTGGGCACGGGGCTTTGGCAGAAAGGTCAGTTCTACCGATCCTGCCGCCCGAGGACGATTTCCCTTATGCAATCCGTATTGTTTCTGAAATCATGGCTTCCAATGGTTCAACTTCGATGGCGAGTGTATGCGGTGGCTCCCTTGCACTTATGGACGCAGGTGTACCGATCAGTCAACATGTCGCGGGTATATCCACGGGCTTGGTTACCGAAATGAATGAGCAAGGAGAAATTGCAAAGCATGTGGTATTGACTGATATTATCGGAGCCGAAGATCACTTTGGTGATATGGACTTCAAGGTTTGTGGAACCCGTGATGGCGTCACCGGTTTCCAGTTAGATCTCAAGATTCAAGGTCTCCCGTTTGACATTGCCAAAGAAGCAATTAAGCAAGTCACCGAAGCTCGTTTCAAGATTCTAGACAAGATGGATGAAGCCTTACCATCACACCGCAAGGAACTGCGTGAACATGCTCCTCGTATAGAGACCGTTCAAATTGATCCTGAGAAAATCGGTGCCTTGATCGGTCCTGGTGGAAAAAATATCCGTAGAATTACCGAAGTCACTGGAGCAAACATCGACATCGATGAAGATAACAGTGGGAAAATTCGCATCTATGCTACAGACACAGAAGCCATGAACAGAGCCCTGCAAGAAATTGACCTGGTAACCGGGGAAATCGAAGTTGGGAAAATTTATCGTGGTATTGTTCGCGGAGTTAAAGAGTTTGGAGCATTTGTGGAATGCTTGCCTGGAAAAGAAGGCTTATGTCACATTTCCGAACTTGCTGATTTCCGGGTCAATAAAACCGAAGATATTTGTAAGCTTGGAGACGAAATTATCGTTAAATGTATCGGCATTGATGACAAAGGCCGCGTAAAGCTCAGCCGCCGTGCTGCTATGGAAGAAGAGAAACCAGCCGAGGATGGGCCTTCCGATGAGACCAAAGAGGAAGCAACTGAGGAAGCAAAGGAATCAGCTGAATCCTAATTCCATATACTCATAGCAAGAACTTAATAAATTAAAAGGGAGGATTGCCTTAGGGCGATCCTCCCTTTTTTATGGGTAGATGAGTTCAAATAAGCCACTAATTCTTGCCACCAATGACGATGGTATACAATCTGGTTTCATGCGAGCCCTCACCAAGGAGCTCATGAAGGTCGGAGAAGTTGTTGTTTGTGCTCCCGACGGAGAGAGAAGTTGGATTGGACATGCCATTTCTCGAAATCAAAAATTGATTGCGGAAGAACTGAAAGAATACCCGACGAAAGCTTACGCCCTCAATGGTACCCCTGCTGACTGCGTAAACCTTGCTTACGGAAACCTCTTGCCTCGGGAACCTGACCTCGTCGTAAGTGGAATCAACTTGGGGTATAATATCACCCTACCCATGGTTTTGTCCTCAGGTACGGTGGGAGCAGCACTGGAAGGAAGCCTTTTGGGGATTCCCTCTATTGCGTCTAGTATGGCCCTGTCCAGTGAGAAATTCGAAGGTATACGAAAATGTACCGGCCAAAAGTTAGACGCCACCACTCGCAAATCATTAACCCAGGCAGCCAAAGCTACGGCCAATTATGCCAAGCTTGTTCTCGCAATGCACAGACATGAGGGGCTCACGGTTCATAACCTTAATTTCCCCGTTGACTATGACGGGAAAGTTGAACCACTGGTCAGTTTTGCCGATCATTTAAAACTTGGAAGTATTTTTCAGAAAGAAAAAGGAAAAAAATATCACCAATTGGTGTACAAAACTGAATGGGTGGAAGAAGCCGATCCTCAGATTGGATCTGATCTTTGGGCCCACAAAGAAGGTTTACCTTCAGTTTCCAGGCTTGATTTTTCTCAAATGGGAGGCAAATCCTACCTGCAACCCTAGTCTTGGTAAAACAACGGCCATGCTTCACAAAATTTTTCTGTGGTGGTATCACCGAAATCGATCTTCTTATGGCCAGTCCTATAAAAAGATCGACCATCGGTCAAAAGACCGGGATCTGATTCATTACTTCCATGATTTTGGAGGAGACGGACTCAATACACACAGCTCACATTGGCTTCGAAAGAAGATAACAAGAGGTATTTATTGGATTATTTTTTTAATTTTAGCAGCGTGGTTTACTTACGAAAGCTACCTGGGTCTTTTAATTTATGACAAGTAGAGTCATTTGACTTGATCGATTTGGAGGAAAAAGCTATGATTAACGCTTTTCTCGTAATACCATGAACAAGACGCACAAAGGAATAGCTAAAAGATTTAAGTTAACCGGCACCGGTAAAGTGAAGTTTCGCAAGCCCGGCCAAAGGCACTTGCGAAGAAAACGCTCGGTGAAGCAGGTACGTGCGGGTCGCCAGGACCAGGTTCTTGCTGTCGGAATGGCTCGTCGCGTCATTCGTGCCCTTTCAGTTTAATTCTTTCAATCTAGACTATCCAACAATTTAGGAGACTTTTGATATGCCACGCGCACGCAATGTACCCGCCACCCGCAAACGCCGTAAAAAGGTATTAAAGAAAGCCAAAGGATACTTTGGAAACAAATCACGCCTTTTTCGTTACGCTAAAGATGCGGTAGAGCGTGGAGAAGCTTATGCCTACTCTCACCGCCGCAAACGCAAAACCGAGTTTCGTCAGCTTTGGATTGTCCGTATCAATGCTGCATGCCGGGCGGAAGGTATTCGTTATGGTGAATTTATGCATGGTTTGGCGAAGGCCGAAATCGAACTGAACCGCAAAGTTATTTCAGAACTCGCTATTCATGAACCCGACTCTTTCAAAGAGTTGGTTGTGAAAGCGAAGGCTGCACTCGAGGCCTAAGGGGCCTGTTTTTTTAAGGGCGTGGAGAACGATCTCCAAGCCATTGTCACCCAAGCGGAGGCAATACTTAAAACGGTCAAATCCCGTGCTGAATGGGAACAGGCCAAAGCTACCATCTTAGGTCCCAACGGCAGCCTTACCCAAGCAGCTAAAGGCATTGGGAGGCTATCGAAAGAAGATCGGCCCGCTTTTGGTCAGGCATTAAACCAGGCCAAGAAAAAAGTGGAGGGCTTCTTTAAAACCTCCTTGGAATTAATCGAAAACCAAGCTGACATACATTCTCTTGGAGAAAAGACAGACCCATCTCTTCCCCCTGTCCCTCATCATCTCGGTGGCACTCATCCCTTAACCAATGTACGGCGCAAAGTTGTTTCTATATTTCGCAAAATTGGCTTTACCGTGGCAGAAGCAACTGAAGTTGAGACCGAATGGTTTTGTTTTGATGCCCTAAATACGCCGGAAGATCATCCTGCCAGAGATGCTCAGGACACGCTTTTTTTTCCGGCAGATTCAAAATGGTCCAATATTGCCCAGAAAAACAAAGAGCATCATGTGCTTCGTACCCATACATCTTCTGTTCAAATTCGTACGCTTTTTAAGGAAAAGCCTCCTCTACGCGTCATTGCTCCAGGTAGATGCTTTCGTCGGGATACTGTGGATGCCACTCATTCAGCAAACTTTCACCAGACCGAAGGTCTTTATGTTGATAAAAATGTCACCATAAAAGACCTCAAAGCCGTGCTCGATTATTTCCTGAAAGAATTATTCGGTGATCAACTCGAAACCCGGCTTCGCCCGAGTTTCTTTCCATTTACTGAGCCCAGCTTTGAGGTTGATTTAAAAGCACCCAACTTGGGTAAGCTTAGTAACAAATGGATTGAAATTATGGGTTGTGGTATGGTGGACCCGGAAGTGCTAAAACTCGTGAACCTTAACCCGGATGAATGGTCTGGGTTTGCATTCGGGCTGGGGATCGAAAGAGTGGCTATGATTCTCCATGGGATTGATGATATCCGGCACTTTTACCAAAACGACCAAAGATTCCTCAGTCAGTTTTCAAACGCTACATGAAAATAAGTTTAGATTGGATGCGTGATTATATTGATTTGCCGGATAATCCGGATGAATTAATCGATGTATTACCCATGCTTGGGATTGAAGTGGAGGAGAGTGAAGAACAGTCATCCTGCAACCTTGATCATGTCGTTGTAGGGGAAATCCTCAGTAAAGAACCTCATCCAGAAGCTGATCGCCTAAGTGTATGCTCCGTGGAAGTTGGTGGAGCAAAACCAGCTAACATAGTGTGCGGTGCCACGAATTTTAAAACCGGTGATCGTGTTCCAGTAGCCTTACCGGGAGCAAAACTCCCCGGAGGTTTCAAAATCAAGAAATCAAAACTTCGGGGCGTGCCTTCGGAAGGGATGATGTGCAGTGCCAAAGAATTAGAAATTGGTACCGATGACCAGGGTCTTTGCATTCTTCCAGATAGGCCAACCATCGGTACTCCAATTGCCCAATTATTTTCTGCGGACAAGGTCCTTGAATTAGAGATTACGGCAAACCGTGGTGATTGTCTCAGTTATATCGGAATAGCCAGGGAAATATCTGCCTACTATCAAAAAGATTACAAAACACCTCCGATTTCAGATTCAGGAAAACCACACCAGGTATGCCCGGTTGGTCATCTCCTTAAATCCGTAAGCATTGAGAGCGAGGATTGTGCCCGCTATGGGGCTTGGTCCATTGAAGGTGTCACCATTGCCCCAAGTCCGGAGTGGTTGCAGGCAAAACTCGAATCCGTTGGCTTGCGCCCCATTAATAATGTGGTTGATATTACCAACTTTGTTTTGTTGGAAACGGGGCAGCCTCTTCATGCCTTTGATGCTTCGAAAATTAAGGGTTCAACCATCAGGGTTCGCCAAGCGGGAGAAAATGAGACCATTACCACCCTGGACGATGTGGAAAGAAAACTGGATCCGGGTATGACGGTAATTGCGGATGCTGAAGCTCCCCTTGTTATTGCCGGGGTAATGGGTAGCGTAGATGCAGAAGTTGAAAACTCCACGAAAAATATCGTCCTGGAGTCGGCATGGTTCAGACCTGGTAGTATCCGCCAGACTGCTCGTAAACTTGGGCTTCATACTGATAGCTCCCAACGATTTTCCCGGGATGTAGACCCTGAAACTTTAGAATATGCTGCCCAAAGAGCAATTGACTTGATTATTGAAATTGCTGGAGGTAAATGCCTACCGGATTATGTTTTACAGGGAGAAGCACCCAGGGGAAAAAGAAGCATCGAAATCACCCATGCCTTTGCGGAAAAAATTTGTGGTTTCGATATCGAGGCAGGAAAACTGAGCAATTCCTGGAAACGCCTCGGTTTTTCTGTGAGCGGAAATGACCCATGGACAGTTATGGTGCCTTCTTTCCGCTCAGAAGTGGAACGCCCCATTGATTTGGTTGAAGAATTCCTGCGTATCCACGGGACGGATGAACTCATCAACAACCCGGTGCTGAGCCCTTCAACTTTTCGCGAAAATGACGGGACCTATGAAGTCTGCCACAAAGCCACAGACAACCTGGTAGGTCAAGGGTTTCAGGAAGTTTGTAATTACAGCCTTCGATCGGCGGAAGAAATCAATTCATGGCATCCCCATTTCGAGACTGAAAAACTTGCCCTCCTTAATCCTTTAACTTCCGACCATACCCATGTACGGGCGTCCCTTCTTCCCGGTCTCATTGACAACCTCGCCCACAACCAAAAAAACCTCAACGACCTAACCCGTGTGTTTGAAACGGGTCGGGTTTTCAGACCGGGTCCTCGTGGGAATGCGGAATGGATAAGTATTGCCTTTGCCTGTTTTGCTGAGCCCAACTCTCGCCGATGGAAGCCCCAGGCTAAAGTTGATTTCTTTGCACTCAAAGACCAATTTCTATCGGTCTTACACGCAACGGGTCTCACCCTGCCCAAAGGAGAATGGAAAAACCTTGCCGAATGCGCTCCGTGGCAAAGTGGTTACTCCGCCCAAATTGGAGATGCCCACCGCAACAAGCTCGAAGCAACGGTTGGTATTTTAGATCTTCAGCTAACCAAGAAAAAGGAAGCAAAAGGCCCAGTTTTTGCAGTCGAGATTTTAATCGACCCTATTCTCCTATCCAAAAAGAAAAAAGCGGTTACCTTCGCTCATTTTTCTACTTTCCCCCCAGCCATCAAAGACCTTGCCCTGGTGGTTGACCAAGACATTCCTGCGGAATCAGTTCGCTTGGACCTTGAACAGATTGCCAAATCTGTAGGCAGTGACAAATTTGAGGTGGATCCTGTTACAATTTTTGACCTATTCCAGGGGCAAGGTATGGAAGCAGATAAAAAGAGTGTCGCTTGCTCAATGCGTTTTCGGGCCCCAGACCGCACCCTTAGTGAAAAGGAAGTAAATCAGGCTTTTGATACCATCCTTGAAAAAGTTAATCAAGACACCCCCTACGAATTACGAAAATAAGATGACTGAAGAAAAAAGAGTGGATATTGATTATGTCTCCAATCTGGCAAGGATTGAACTCTCTCAGCCTGAAAAAGATAAATTTCAATCCCAACTGGGAGATGTTTTAAAATATTTCGAGAAATTACAGGCAGTAAATGTTGACGGGGTTGAACCCACTGCCCACGCCTTCCCCCGTTTTAATGTTTGGGACCAAGACGAGTCCCAACCGGGTTTCAGCAGCGAACAAGCTTTACTTAATGCACCCAAACAGCGCAGCCAACAAATAGTCGTCCCGAAAGTGGTTGAGGAATAAGATCACAGGAATTCATGGACTCGCCAAACATTACTTCAGCCACTGCTACCGAGCTTATTGAGTCTCTTCAGAGTGGTTCAGTCACTTCCGTTGAAATCACTCAGGCTTATATCGATCGCATAAAAGCGGTCGACGAAAAAGTTCATGCCTTTTTACACCTGGACGAAGAGGATATGCTTAGCCAGGCCAAAAAATCTGACCAGCGCAGGGAACGGGGCGAACTCCTTGGTCAAATGGACGGAGTTCCTGTTGGTTTGAAGGATGTAATCAGTGTGGAAGGCCAGCCTCTCACGGCAGCCAGCAAAATTTTAGAAAATTATATTTCCCCTTACGATGCCACCGTTACCCGCAAGCTTAAGGAAGCTGGAGCTGTCCTCGGAGGCAGGCTCAATCTTGATGAGTTTGCCATGGGTTCATCGACTGAAAATTCGGCTTACGGCCCTACCCGAAACCCTTGGGACTTGGATTGTGTACCCGGCGGAAGCAGTGGGGGTAGTTCAGCTGCAGTGGCGGCTCGTGAAGTGCCGCTCAGCCTCGGTTCTGACACCGGCGGATCCATCAGGCAGCCCGCAGCCCTTTGTGGAGTAGTAGGAATGAAGCCAACCTATGGGATGGTATCTCGGTACGGTTTGGCTGCATTCGCCTCCTCCCTTGATCAAATTGGACCGTTTGCTCAAACCGTTGAAGATGCGGCATTACTCCTGGAGACAATTTCAGGCCATGATCCCCTGGATTCAACCAGTTACCCCTCCGATGTACCTTCTTACTCAGCTGAAATAAACCTACCCCTCGAACCCTGCAAACTGGGCCTTCCTCGAGAATTTTTTGGGGAAGGTATGGATGACGAAGTTCGCAAATGCATTGAACAGGCTATAAACTTTTACCAGGCACAGGGATTTGAAATTGTCGATATTTCCCTGCCCACCACCGATTTATCCGTTCCCGTTTATTATGTTATCGCCACGGCTGAAGCATCTTCCAATCTAGCCCGATATGATGGTATTCGGTACACCTCCAGGAGCGAGAGGGCTGAAAATGCAATTGATGTCTACGCCAAAAGCCGGGGCGAAGGATTTGGGGAAGAAGTAAAAAGAAGATGTATACTTGGAGCCTATGCTCTGAGCAGCGGGTATTATGATGCCTACTACCTGCGGGCTCAAAAAACCCGCACCCTGATCCGAAACGATTTTGACCAGGCGTTTACAAAAGTGGATGCTATTCTCACCCCCACTTCCCCCACACCTGCTTTTCGCTTTGGCGAAAAAAGTGAGGATCCGATTTCCATGTACCTGAGCGACATTTACACCATCTCAACCAACCTGGCAGGCTTGCCCGGTATTTCTGTCCCCTGTGGTTTCACCCAGTCTGGTCTGCCCATCGGTATGCAACTTATCGGACAGGCATTGAAGGAAAGTAATTTGCTCTCGATTGCTCATGTATATGACCGAGAGCATGGATATGGTCGAAAAGCACCCAACCTCTGACCCAGTAAGGATGTGCAAGAAATGAAATACGAAGCAGTCATAGGTTTAGAGGTCCATGTTCAACTGAATACCCAGTCAAAAATGTTTACCCGTGTGGGCACCGGTTTTGGGCAACCTCCCAATACACTGACCAACCCGGTTGTTCTTGGACTACCGGGTGCCTTGCCTGTAATGAATCTTGAAGCCATTGAGAAATCAATCAAGGTAGGTTTATTGCTTGGTTGCAAAATTGCCCCTGTCTGTAAATGGGACCGGAAAAATTATTTCTATCCCGACATGCCAAAGAATTATCAAATTTCCCAATTTGACCAGCCAATCTGTGAGGGCGGAGAAGTGGAAATCGAAATGCCGGGAGAAAGCCCTGCGGTTATGGGATCGCACCGAAAAGTCCAACTTACCCGTATTCACCTGGAGGAAGATGTCGGGAAGCTCTCCCACTACGACTCCGATAGTTTAGTGGATTACAACCGAGCCGGTTGCCCTTTGCTTGAGATCGTTAGCGAACCCGATTTATTTTCTCCAGATGAAGTCTTCGCTTATTTGACCTCTCTGCGCAATTCCCTGGTCTCCGCAGGTATCTCTGACTGCGATATGGAAAAAGGGCAACTGCGCTGCGATGCCAATATCAGCGTTCGCCCCGTAGGTACCGACACCCTGGGAACCAAAGTGGAAATAAAAAACCTTAACACGATTTCCGGTGTGCGTAATGGGGTGGAATATGAAATTAAGCGTCAAACCAAAGCGATGTTGGAGGGTGAAAGCATTATCCAGGAAACCCGCAGGTGGAACCCGGAGCAAAAGTATACCACTCCTATGCGAACCAAGGAAATGGCTCATGACTACCGCTACTTTCCTGACCCCGATTTGATGCCCGTAAAAATTGAACAGGATTGGGTTGACCGGATCCAAAAAGAACTTCCAGAAAAACCTTTTGATAAACAGAGAAGATATCAATCAGAAATGGGACTGCCCTACTCTTCCACATCCGCACTCTGTGGCGACCGCCCCTTATGTGAATACTTTGAACAGGCAGCGACCCTGACACAAGTTCCCGCGAAAGTAGCGAACTGGGTCGTCAACGACCTCCTACGTGAACTCAGTCACACCAGGGAAGGAGATAACCCAACTTCCGAAAAAATCACCTTGGATAACTGCAAGGTTTCACCCCAATCACTTGCTGAACTCGTATCCCTGATTGAGAATGGAACGATTTCAAATAATGTCGCCAAGGAACTTTTTCCTGAAATGTTTAGCACTGGAAAATCCGCTAAGGAATTGGTGAAGGAAAAAGGGCTGGAAATGAATTCAGACGGCGATGAAATTGAAGGTCTCTGTGCCCAAGCCATTGCCAACGACCCGGATGCCGCCGGTAAATTTCGCGGAGGTAAGGAGGGGGCAATCAATGCCCTAAAAGGTGCAGTGATGAAAGCCACCCGCGGACAGGCAAACCCCAAGGTTGTCGACGACACCCTTCGCCGGTTACTCACCTCTTAATACCCACTCAAAACCAACCATTTTACCTCTCCTATAACACCCTATTGAGATTCAGTCTCAAAAAAACTTTCCTTTCTCTTTAAACCCTGTAAGCTTCGACGCTTATCTTTTATGTCAATATTTCACACTATACCCTATCTACTGACTGGTCTGTTTTTTTTCACAGGCTTGGTCATTGCCGAAGTTAAGGAAACGCAGCAAATTATTGAGGAATGGATTGATACCGAACATTTAATTTCAAAGGAATCTTCTCTTTGGAATTCCGAAAAAGCCGCCCTCCTTGACCTGCAATCAGCTTTATCCGAAGAATTATCGACCTTAAAAGAAAAGCTTAAACGATCCGAAGAAGAAGCCTCGGGGGCAGACCAGCAACGCAGCGATCTGATGGAAAGAAAAGAAAAAGCAGAAAAAGCCACCCAAGCTCTCTTTCGCGGACTCCAGAAGGTGGAGAAAAAAGTGGATGAGATTTTTTCTCTCCTTCCAACCCCGCTAGCCGAGCGACTTTCTCCCTTTCGTGAAAAGTTAAATGCAGGCCCTAAGCAGGCCCGCCTTACCCTGCGCCAAAGAGTTGAAACTCTGGTCTCACTTATGCAGGCAGTTCAGCTCTTCCACCGTACAGTTTCTTTGGAAAGGCAGGAATTTACCCTGAATGATGATAAATCCAGAGAATTCATGGTTTTATATTTCGGTCTTGGGATTGCCTATTTCGTAAACGAGTCAGGTACAGTTTCGGGATACGGAACGCCATCGACTTCTGGTTGGAAGTGGGTCCGTAAGGATAGCATTGCCCGTGAGGTCACAACTGGGGTTCACATGATGAACAACCGAGCTATGCCCCGCTTTTTAAATCTTCCCGTTTCCGCACCAGGAGGGCTTGCCCAATGAATACAGTTGGTTGGTTTCTCCCTTTCTTTTTGGTAATCTTTCCATGGGTTTCACAAGCTCAGGGAATCCAGCAGGTACGGGCCACAGCAAGGCAAGACTTACAGGATGCCACCCAAAGACTCGCATCCCTTCGTGAAACCATTGAAAAGGAAAAAATTCCCCTTGCTCAAAAAGTGGCAACCCAGGAAAGGGAAGCCGCTGCCAAGCGGAAGGACTTGGACAGGAAGCTTCGCTTGCGTGACAACCGTGACGCCAATCTTTTGCAACTCAAGGATGAAGTTCAAAAAAATGAAAGGGAACTTGAATCATCACTTCGCCTGCTCAAGGACTATGCCAGAAGTTGGAGACAGGGCACCCCTCCGTCAGAGCAGGCTTTATGGAACCAAAGGCTAAGCCAGTCACTCGCCCAAGACCAGGGACCGATTGGTCAATCTATTCAAGCCTACTTAGATATTCTTCAACTTTCCATTCTGGCAACCAATGAACAAGCGGGTGGACTCTCTTTTACGGGAGATGCGATTGTTCCGCCTGAAGGTATGCGGGAGGATGGAGTTTTTTGGGCAATCGGCCCGGTCACTTTTTTCTCGGGTGCGGAAGGAAGTGCTGGCTTCATAGAAAAGTCATTTCATTCCGATCAATTTTCATCGGTTGATTTATCCGCAGATTCCGTGAAGCGCCTGGAACCATCCAGGCTTCAAAAAGCATCTGATGCTTCATCTGATGCCATAGCCCGGGCCTTGTCTACCCCTACCGATACCTTGGCTATTATTCCACTGGATCCTAGTTTAGGGAAAGCCTTTGTTATGGAAGGTGGAGAGCTTAGTCTGATCGAAGAATTACAGAAAGGGGGCATTTGGATCTACCCCATTCTTTTCTTTGCCGCAATTTCTTTACTTATTGCCGTCTATAAAGCCTTCCAGATCTTGGGTGTACCCACACCCAGAGAACTTGCCTCCCTGGATGGCTCTTACCGAGGTCCATTTGAATTACTGCGAAAAACGGCCAGGAGTTATCAAGGTAATAAGCCCGAGATCCTTGAGGAAATTTTATATGAAGGTATCATCGACTTCCAAGTAAGGCTAGAGAAAGCACTTCCCTTAATCGCGATCACAGCAGCCACCGCTCCCTTGCTTGGCCTTCTCGGCACCGTGACCGGTATGATCGATGTTTTTCGCCAAATCACCAACTTCGCCAACCCTGAAAACAGTGAATTAGCCAGGGGTATTTCTGAGGCACTGGTCACCACTAAGTTTGGTTTAATCACCGCAATTCCTTCGCTGATCGCTCACGCACTTCTTTCCCGAAGGCTCCAGGGTGTTGTATCCAAGTTGGAAGGCTTTGCCGCAAGATTAGTTCATCTCAAAAGAGAGCAGTCCAGCGTAGCCGAAAAAGCAAATTCAACCGATGAACCCACTGATTGAGTTTTTCACCGACGCCAATAATGTCTGGAGAAAAGGGGGGGCCTTAATGCCCGTGATCGGGGTGCTTTCTCTTTACACTTATTATGTGGCTTTTGATCTGTGGTGGAGGTTGCGTGCGGTAATCCCCAAAGATCTTAAAGCTTTTCCCAGAGAGAGGTGGGGTGCTTTTCAGGGGGGCGGAAAAGTGGACCGTATCATCAGGTACTGCATAGGGGATCATAATGACCGGAAAGAAACCCGGCGGCGTTTTGAGCAAGTTCGGGATGCAGACTCCTCTTACCTGAGTCGCCGAATTAAATTTTTACTGGTTCTTGCAAGTGCTTCTCCTTTAGTGGGCCTTTTGGGTACTGTGATCGGCATGCTTCAAACCTTCAGTGGGCTTAGTATGCAGGATAGCTATAAAATGGATTTAGTAGCCAGCGGTATTTCTCAAGCCTTGATCACCACGCAAGCAGGCTTGCTTGTGGCAATCCCTGCCCTTGCCATCATTCACCTTCTTCAGAGGCAAAAAAAAGACTGGATCCATTGCATAAACCGTCTCGAAAGCCTTTCCATCCGGCAAGTACGCAATAGCCCACTTTGAGATGAGACTTTACGGAAGATCCAGGTCATTGGAAGATCAGGAAGATGAATCCATCAATGTGTCTCCCTTGATTGATGTGGTCTTTATCCTCCTGATCTTCTTTATCGTGTCCGCCACCTTTGTCAGCCTGCCTGGAGTGGAAATTTCTCGTCCCAATGCCCAAACTGCTAAGTCTCTCCAAAAAAACTCTATTCTTTTTGCTGTAACGGAAGAAGACCTAATCTATCATGGTGGAACGGAGGTCCAACTGACTGAAGTGCCCACCCTCATTGAGGCGGCAAGCAAAGACCGGAATAAACCTGTGGTCATTCAAACCGACCAGTGGGCCGATGCTGCCCTATTGGCCAAGGTAATCGCTCAAGCCCGTAAAAAAGCTCCATCTGTTTCCATTGCCACTCGCAAACCGCGATGAAAAGAAGAGCTCATTCCCTTGCCTCGGATCAGGCCGAAATAAATGTTTCTCCCTTGATCGACATGGTTTTCATTCTGCTGATTTTTTTTATTGTCGCCACCTCCTTTGTGAACGAAGTGGGGATTACTTCCCAGTACAAGGACAGTGCCAGCCCTTCCAGCCAACCAAATACACCTCTAACCTTTGAGCTATCTCCTTCCGGGCAAATTTTACAAAATGGGACATCCATTGGACTGGAGGAAATCGCTCCTCTAGTACGCAATGCTCAGGAGAAATCCAAGGATTCCATTATTGTAAGAGTATCGCCTGGGTCTAAAGCGGGTCTTGCCACCGAAGTAATGGATCAGGCAATACGAGGCGGAGCCAAGGCGATCAAGATGAGCCCTTTACCCAAGTGAAAGCCAAAAGCGAAATATTTGAAGGCATTCCGGGAGTGGAATCAGAAAAAATACCTGGTTCTGCCAAGCTCAGTCTCATTCTTTCAGTGGTAACCTCATTACTGCTTTTTGGCTTACTTCCCCTTTCCCAATTCATCGGCACGGAAGAATGGCTGGTTCGCCAGGTGGATGCACCCGCCTTTACCCCGCCTCTTCCTCCCAAAACAAAAATGGAAAAGGCGGTTGAAAAACAAGAAACGCTTTCTCCCAAAGAGCCAGTTCTTTCAAAATCCATTTCAAAATTGGATCCTAAACCCATGGCGGTAAGCTTGGATGTTGGGCCGGGAGATTTCAAAGCTGCATTTTCACTGGCAAGTTTTAACCCTGCCCCCAGTGAATTTGGGCAAGAGCTTATCTTCGACCTCCACGATCTGGATCGTAACCCTTCCGTCTTGAAACGCGGAACCTTGCGATACCCATCCAACCTTAAACGCAAAGGCTTGGAAGGAGAAGTAAAGTTACTTATCCAGATCAATGAAGTGGGTAAAGTAAAGGTACTTGAAGTCGTTTCCAGCACTCACCCTGACTTTGTGAAACCTTCCCGCCTTGCCGCGGAAAATTCAGTCTACGAACCCCCAAGAAGAAATGGCGAGGCAGTCAAAGTACAATTCTACCTCCCCGTCCGTTTTTCCCTTTTAAAATAATGAAATTTAATTCCGCTTTCTTTTTCTCTCTTTTAATCCCGCTACTGGGTCAGGCACCCAAGCCAGAGCTCACCCAGGACTTTTGGAATAATCCATCTTTTGTTCGAAGCTTCATGGGAGACTACGGCTTTCGAAGCGATATCGAGCCCAGGGTCAGCAGGACTGAGCAAAATATTTTAGGCGAAGTGATAGCCAAAGCTGAAAACCAACTCGCTGAAGCCATATCTTATTTGGAAAAAAAAGTGGATAAGGAAAGTAGCCCTGCCCTTGATTACGCTCTCGGTACCATGTATTACCAAATGAGTCGTCTTAGTGCCGCTGAAGTTTGCTATAAAAAAGCTATCGCTAAATTTCCAACTTTTTTGCGGGCTCACAAAAACTTGGGGCTGGTGCAACTTAATCTCGGGAAACTTGACCAGGCATCGGAAAGTTTAACCCAAGCCATCAGCTTAGGGGATGGGGATGGCATAACCTACATTGCCCTAGGCTATTGCCACCTGAGCCTCGAGCGATATCTGTCCGCAGAAAATGCTTACCGTATGGGTATTCTCTTGCTCCCGGATAGTAAAGATGCCCGCAATGGCCTGGTGAACTGCTTTCTCTACACAGAGCGTTTCCCTGAGGCCTTGGCCCTGTTGGACGAACTGCTACTCAAAGACCCGCAGGATACATTTTGCCATCGCGCCCGGGCTGAAGTGTTACAAGCTCTGAATAAAGAAAAGAAAGCAGTCGTTGCCCTGGAAACATTAAAACGGATGGGGAAATTGAAACTAAGTGATTATATGGTGCTCGGTGATCTCTATCACAACCTCGAGCTTTATGATCAGTCCCTTCAAACTTATGAAGAAGCAATCAAAGGCAAAGAAAGACTTCCTTTACGCAGTTATGTACGGGTGGCCAGAATCCTTATTGGGCGTGGTTCTTATCAGGACGGGTTTTCCTATTTGGAAAAAATCGAAAAAATCTTTGGCCAAGGATATTCTGATGAAGATGAAAAGGAAATACGACTGCTACAGGCAGAAGTCATGCGGGCAACAGGAAAAGATGCAGATGCTCGAAAGATACTAACCAAACTGGTCACCCAGTATCCTCTTGAAGGAAAAGCCCACCTTATTCTTGGTCAACTCGCTTTCAAGCAACAAGAATTCATCGAAGCAGGTATCCGTTATGAAAGAGCTGCCCAGGACTCAAAATATAAAACACCAGCTTTGCTTGAGCATGCCAGAATGCTCGTTTCCAATCAAAAATATCAACAGGCGATCGAGCTACTTGAGCAAGCACAAGCTCACGAGCCCCAAAAGAGGGTTGAGAAATACCTCGCCTCCATCAACAACCTTTTGATTAGTTCTCGCATTCAGTTTTAGTCCAGGCCATTTTCCTTGAACGCATCAACGTATCATGATATGTTGATATGTTTATGAGTAAAGGGATTTCAATCGGTAAAATTTTGGCAGGCGGAAAAAAACTTTTTTCCGTGGAATTTTTTCCACCCAAAGATGACGCAGCAGGGAAAAGAATGCTTTCAACGGCTGCACAAATTCAGCCTTATAACCCAGACTTTGTATCCATTACCTATGGGGCTGGTGGAGGCACTCGGGAAACCACCATGCATTACGCTAAGATTCTTAAAGAAGAACATGGCTTTGAAGTTATGCCCCACCTTACCTGCGTCGGGCACACCCAGGATGAACTCCTTAGCATACTCGAAGATTTCGCCAATGCCGGGTTTTGCAATGTCATGGCCCTGCGTGGAGATCCTCCCAAGGGAGAGGTCAAATTTAAGCCTATCGATGGAGGCTTTTCTTACGCATCGGATTTAGTTGCTTTGATTCGAGAAAATTTTCCGGACTTTGGTATCGGTGTAGGTGGATACCCTGAAAAACATCCAGAGGCTTCAGATTACCCGACAGATTTGCAAAATTTGAAAACAAAAGTGGACGCGGGGGCAGACTTTATCACCACGCAACTTTTTTTTGACAACCGGGCTTTTTTCAAATTTGTGAATGACTGCAAAAAACTAGGTATTTCCATACCCGTGCTGCCGGGGCTCCTCCCGGTATTATCCCTGGGGCAGGTGCAAAGATTTTGCACCATGTGTGAAGCCGCATTACCTGAAGATTTAGAAAAAGCTCTCCATCATTGTGAAGAGTCCAAGCAACCAGAGGTTGGCGCGGACTGGGCACTTGGACAGGTCAAGGAACTCCTTGAGCGTGGAAGTCCGGGCTTTCATCTTTATGCCTTAAACAAATCTCAAAGCACTTTGAGAATCCTTGATGGATTAGGACGCAAGGAATCCTAAATACCGGTAACCTCTTCAATACTTGCTTTTTCTTTTAAGCGGTCGAGAAAAGCATCAAATGTAGAATCCTTCTTACGCTCGCTCAGGTATTCCACAATCTTTTCCTTCAAGCTATCATAAGGGGTTAACTTGCCGTTACTTCTTTCCTTAACCTGAATAAGGTGCCAGCCAAATTGGGTACGGACTGGGTCGCTAAGGTCCCCGGCCTGCATGGAAAAAGCCGCTTTCTCAAACTCTGGCACCATCCGACCTCTGGCAAACGCACCCAGGTTTCCATCATTACCCGAATCGTCCGACTCCTGCCTGACGAGTTCGGTAAAATCCTCACCCGATAAAATCTTTTCGCGAATGGCAATAATGGCTTTTTCTGCCTCCATAAATTCTTCATCGGTGGATGCTTTTTTAAGAAGGTGGGAAGCCGTAACCGTTTCTTCCGAAGTAAACAGGTCGGGACGGGAATCATAATACTTACGGGCATCCTCTTCCGATGCAGGCTCGCATTTTGACTCCTCCTCTAAAAGTAAAGTAAACCGAATCTGATTCATCACTTCTTTACGAAGACTTTCCTTGTCTTTAATGACGGGATGCTTGCCTGCCTCAAATGCTTTTTTCCCACCGTTCTGTCTAATCCACTGCTTCATTTGCTTGTTTACTTCGCCGGGATCCACCTCGTACTTACGACGGAGGCTTTCCTGCGACATCAACGTCTGATCAATCAGCCGGTCCTTCGCCATGTCAATGGCGGCCATTTGAACAACCTCAGGTGGTTTGTTCGCCATTTTTTCTGCCACACTTTTATATAGAGACTGAGCTTGCCCCTCGATCGCCCAGTCCGGAATCACATGATCATTTACCTTAATTGCCATAAGAGACTTATTTTAATGTATTCTCAATTCTTGTAAACAAACCATTTAATCTCAAGAGCGTCTCAATAAGATTGACCGTCGATTTCAGAATGGTTAGGAATTTGCTCATGGTATCAGTGTGCAACGAGAGCTTGGAGAGTTTTTCTGACTTTTTAGTAAGCAAAGGCTTGCGTATGACTGGCCAAAGAAAAGGGGTATTTGAAGCCCTATTCAAGCAGTCAGGCCACTTCACCGCAGAACAACTCCTCCAGGACGCCCAAAGCTTTGATGATACTGTATCCCGGGCCACAGTGTACCGCTGCTTACCTCTTCTTGTGGAAAGCGGTGTTATTCGAAAAATAGATGTGGGACATGACAATAAGTTTTACGCTCTCAATGGAAGCTCTGAAACTTTTAAAGCCCAGGTTGTTTGCCTGGACTGTGATAAAATTTTCGATATAGATGCACCCTTTATGGAGTGGTACGGGAAAAATGTGTCCGCCAAACTGGGGCTTGATGTAAAAGACCAGCGCCTTCAAGTACATGCGGAATGTCCCCAATTTCGAAAACAAGGAAATTGCACCCGTTCCGCCAACTAATTCATCCGATGCCAGACACCTTAACTGCACCCCCCTCACTTCAGGTTTTCCGTCACCAGGACACATCTTCCCTGAGCGAACAGCAAAAAGAAATCCTTCGACTGAAAAAAGAAAAAAAGGCCATCCTTCTGTGCCACAATTACCAGATTGATCCCATTCAGCAAGTCGCAGATTATGTGGGGGACTCGCTTGGCTTGGCCCGCCAAGCCGCAGAAACCGATGCAGAAATTATTGTATTTTGTGGGGTACACTTCATGGCAGAAACCGCCAAGATCCTCAACCCTGGGAAAACTGTCCTTCTCCCCGATATGGATGCCGGTTGCTCCTTATCAGATTCCTGCCCTGCTGAACAGCTAGCTGCTTACAAGCAAAAGAACCCGGAACTTTATGTGGTTGCCTATGTAAATTGCTCAGCAGCGGTCAAAGCTCTCAGCGATGTTATCTGCACCAGTGGAAATGCAGTGAGAATTGTTGAACAAGTTCCAAAGGATCGTGAAATTCTCTTCGTTCCAGACCAAAACCTCGGACAATGGGTGATTGGGCAAACAGGGAGAAAAATGCAACTCTGGCCGGGCAGTTGTTACGCTCATGTTTTATTCACCAAGGAGTCTATCGAGAGGTGCCGTCTGGAATATCCAAACGCTCCAGTTGTAGCCC
>ERZ807291.3011-NODE-3011-length-24421-cov-8.535541_pt1 | contig 24421 bp, 22 predicted proteins | sample MGYA00521257_ERZ807291 | MGnify/ENA primary metagenome ERZ807291 (study PRJEB31413, sample SAMN03169783) | marine metagenome | biome: Marine; feature: Water; material: Subsurface seawater | place: North Sea | collected 2011-04-28 | depth 1 m m ... | reverse complement strand
TACTAATTTATATAATATGGAAACTATTGACAATGCATTGTCTACTGTTTTTAAAAACAGATATTCATCAACCTTAATTACTCTATTTCTAGTTTTATACTCTGGATTAGTTGCCCCAAAATTACCTAAATTAATTGTTAAGTTTTTTGAAAATCCAATTTTTAGAATTTTAATTCTTAGTTTAATTGTTTATAATGGCAATAAAGATCCTCAATTTTCTATTATGATTGCTGTCGGATTTACAGTAACTATGAATATGGTATCTAAACAAAAATTATTCGAAGGTATGGAGAATATCACTGTTCCTGATCCTGTAGATCCTACCACATCTACTGATCCTACTGATTCTACTGATCCTACTGATCCTACTGATCCTACTGATTCTACTGATCCTACTGATCCTACTGATTCTACTGATCCTACTATTCCTACTGTTCCTACTATTCCTACTGATCCTAATGATCCTAATGATTCTACTGATCCTGTTGATCCTACCACTGGTGGTATGATGGGAAATTAATAATAATATTTGATAAAAATAAATTTAAAAACTATTTATAAATAAATTATTTTAATTTACTTATAAATAATTTTTAATATTGCGTTAAGTTAAAGAAAGAATATTATTATTATATATAATGAATAACGATTCAGATACTTCTGCAGACTTAAATATGAATATTCTTGATAATACGGGCGAAAAAATACATATTAATAATAAGGAAGAGACACAAAAAAAACCTGAAAGTAGTGATACTGATTATTATTTAAATTTATTAGCGAATCAAAATAAATTAAATGATATAACTGATGCGGGATCGGATACTTCAACATCCTTAAGTGAAATTATTGATGATGACGACGATGACTCTAATATACAGAGTAGTTCTGAATCATCTACAAAATCTAGTTCAAGTACATCACGTGCAAATATTCATAAAATAAGTTTTAGTCCAAAGAACAGTCCTACTGGTAGTTCAAAAAATAGTCCAAGAAACACTCCTAAAAATAGTTCAAAAAATAATTATAATAAAGAACAACCATCTTTTATTCCACCTCCAATGGTAGAAAAGAAAGAATTAACACCACAAGAAGCTAGAATGAAAAAGATAGAATTATTACGTAAATTATCGGAATTAAAAACAAAAGGATATGATCTATCAAAGAGTTATAATTTTGATTCATCTATTGAAGAGATGGAATACGAATTTGAATTATTAAAAAGTTTTGCAAATAAAAGAAATGGTGTCAAGTTATATAAAAATATATTACTAAATACAGCATCCGCAGTAGAATTTTTAAATGATAAATATGACCCATTTGATTTTCAATTAGCTGGATGGTCAGAACATATGAGTGTTGAAGTAGATAGTTATGATGAAGTAATTGAAGAAATATATGAAAAATATAAAGGTAGTGGTAAAAAAATGGCACCAGAATTAAAATTATTTATGTTAATAATTGCATCTGCATCTGCATTTCATTTTTCAAAATCAACTTTTAAAAATTTGCCAGGTGTAGATAAAATATTACAAAATAATCCTGATTTAATAGCAAAGATGATGAATCCTCAAAAAGAAAGTTCTCAATTTATGACAGAACAAGAAATAAATTTAGAAAAACAAAAACAAGCAATGATAGATAGGGAAAAAGAAAAGAGAAATAAACCAAGAGCACCTGTAAACAATACACCTGCTTTTAAGAATAATAATTTTGCTCCAATTAATTCAAATCAAACAATTAATACTCCGTCTGAATCAGGTATAAAAGCACCAATGAATGTTCAGGATATATTAAATAGACTACATAAATCGGAAAATAATTCTAATTCTTCAGAAACACAAGATGAAACAAGTTCAAATAATGATCGTATTATATCTAAAAAAAGTCCTATAAATAGTTCAGTAAATAGTAGTGATAGGAGGAAAGGTCCAAAGAAAAAGGATATAATGTCAGTATTTAATTAATTTAAAATAATACTATGAATAAAATTCATAATTAATTTAAATTAATTTTAAAAGTTTTTCAACACTTTCAGGTTGAATACTATATTTAGTTTTTAATACTTTATCTTCAATGATATCTGATTCAGTATTGTATAGAATATCTTCAGCAAAATTTGCGTTATTAACTGTTTGAACATCTGTATTATTTGTATCAACACTTGTATCACTAATAGTTAAATTAGTTTGGTATTGTTTCAAATAAGTTGAATCTACACTTGTTTCACTATCTTCTGCATTTATACTAGTGTTACTAACGGTTATATCAGGAACTGAAAATATACTTGTTTCACTATTATTGGTGTTAATATCAGTTATTGTATCAAAACCAATGTCATTTGCAGCTCTATTATTGTTTGATGGTTTTAAATATATTGATTCTACACTTAAATTAGCAACTGTATCAAAACTGGTATCACTATCAGCTACATTATTTTTAGATGGTTTTAAATATTCAGAATCTACACTTGTTTCACTTGTATATATACCACCACCAATAATTATTTTTTGGTTATTATTTTTTTTATAACTATTTTCAAACTTAAAGTTTTTTAGCCCAATTACAATATCATTTATATTCATATATAATAATCTATATTTTTTTATTTTTCAAAAAGTTGGCGGTAATTAATTTTAAAAGCGTATTAGTATGGTCAATATATTTCTCGGCAAAATAGATTCGTTAAATTGATTTTTATTTTATGTTTATAACATATCATTTTATTGCGAAAAGTTATATTTAAATGTTTTTTTATTAAATTTAAAGAAACGTTTACTAAATATATTAATATGCCAGATAATGATATTAATGATAATAAACCTAAAAAACGTGGTAGAAAACCTAAAAATAAAGTATTGGAAGCTATTCCAGAAAAAATAGAAATTAAATCAGAAGAAGAACCATTAATTGCTCACTTGGGTATAAATATGAATGAGATTGTAAATAATGATACAGAAGAAATAGAATCGTCTACTATGGAAGATTACACAAATATTAACATGTCTGAGTCTGATTCTATATTCATTAAAGCTGAATCAGTAGAAAATAAGACTGAGTCTGAAGTTAATGAAATAGAAAAGGAAATTCTTAAATTAAAAATAAAATTACAAAAAATAAATAAAAATAATAAAATAGAAGTAACAAAATCATGTTTTGATAAAAATACTAAATGTTGGTGGTGTAAAAATTCATTTAATACAACTGCTGTACAATTACCTGAGCTATATTTTGAAGATAAATTTTATTGCACAGGTAATTTCTGTTCTTATAATTGTGCATTATCATATAATATAGATACAAATGATAATGTTTGGAAAAGAAGTTCTTTATTAAATTTATTATATTATAAAACATACGATGAACCAAAAAGTATTATTGCATCACCAGATTGGAAATTATTAAAAGAATATGGTGGTTATTTAACTATAGAAGAATTCCGTAAAAACTCAATTATAAATAACGAAGATTATACTCTATTACACCCTCCTTTAGAAACAAGAAGTAATACATTTGAAAAAACTAAGAATATTATTAAAACTGTTTCATCAAATTCGATATATCAAAAATTTCTTGATGATTCCGAAGAATTAGTTTTGAAAAGAACAAATCCACTTAAATCAAGTCAATACAGTCTAGATAAAACTGTTTTAATAAAAAAAAAAGAAAAGCCCTTAAAAATGAATAAGACAACTACCCAAAAATTAATCTTTGCATAATAAAAATTATGTAATAAATTAATTAACTTTAACAAATACGTTATTCATCTTTCTAGAATTATGAATAACTAATTCAGAAAATTTATTTAATAGATCATCAGATACTTTTGTTTCCACTATATAATTAGGTGTATTAAAGTATTTTATGCTAATTTGATCTTTAAACTCTTTCATTGTTTCATCATCTATAGATTCTTGAAGAAGTTGTTTGGTAAACATAATACCATTATTCGAAATAATTCCAATTTGTTTTTTATAAACAGTATTTGAAATAATAACTTTATCTAATCTATTTTTAATTTCTTCTGATAGTTTACTATCTTCCAATAGTGTATCTAATTTAGTAATATTATTAATAAATAGGTCAAGTATATTATCATCAATATCATCATCTACATATGACGCAAGTTCTTTGATATAAGGATATAATTTATTCGTCCATAGTTCATTAAAATTTATTTTGTTTTTTATACAAATTTGATAAATTCCATTATATATTTTATAATTATTAACAAATTTTATAGATTTTTCATCTTCATTATCAAGTATATAAGCTCTACTAACAGTTGCTGTTTGTGATTTTTCATCATAATCTTCAACAACTGCAGATAATTGCTTGTCTAATGGGATAACTTTATTAATACTTTTAATTTTCTTTTTTTTAGTTGCATGTGAAAATGACATAATAACATTTCTGTTATATTCTGTCATATACCCAGATGCACAATCATCTTGTCGAGAAGTAAAAACGACTTGTACTATTTCTCCATTTTGTGGATTTTCATTACAATAAAATTTAACTGAATCTTCCATTAATATATTACTTTCTAATAAACAACATTAATTATCAATTTTTATATATTAAAGAGTGAAACGAAAAATCATAAAACGTAGTTTTATTACTAAAAAGCTTTGCTTTTGAAATCTTTGATTTTTCGTTACACTTTCCAATTTTTATTCCAATTTACGTAGTAATATAATTACATTCAATTGATGTGCAAAATAAAACTATGATTTTTCGTTTCACTCTTTAATATATAAAAATTGATAATTAATGTTGTTTATTAAAAAGTAATATATTAATGAATCAGCTTGATGAACGTATAGAATACGAGTATAGATATGAACCTGACCCAGATTTTGCACTAATAACAAAAATGTTTCCAGATGCAATGTTTCAAATAGGTATTCCTCCTTACAAATTAGATAATCTTATTACTAATAAAACATTAATTATTATAAAACAAGTATTTAATTGTGATTGTTACGATATGTGTATACAAGAACCAAAATATTTTGTTATTGCAGGAACGCGTATAACATCAGAATACATTATACATGAATTAATAAAGCAAGGTTATAAAATAGATTGTAAACATGTATTTATAGAAGGTTTTGAACAGTCTAAAGATATTGATTATCAATTTAATATTATTCAAAGTTCATAATATAATTAATTTATTTATATATTTACACATGTAAACTATCAATTATCTTAAAAATAATTTAATATATTATTTTAAGATAATCAAACATTTTGATAGTCTAAACATATTCAATATTAGTTAATGAACCAATATTTGTAATCTTTGCATTACAACCAGTTAATGAAATCTTACATTTATTTGATAACATACTAACATCAACTATATTTTTACAGTTTGAAATATATAATACATCTAAGTTATGTAACATACTGACATCAATAATCTTACTACAATTAAATAAAAATAACTTTTTGACTCCAGTTAACATACTAATATCTGTAATATGTAATGAATCATACAAAAATAACTTATTCACATTATTTAACATACTTATATCAGTAATACTATGACAATGTAATTCTAAGTGATCTATATTATTTAATCCATGTAAATCTATAAGATTATTACAATCTAATGTTAAAAATTTAACATTACCTAACATACTAACATCTCTAATTTTAGAACAATCTCTTAAGGTTAATGATTCAACATTACCTAATTTACTAACATCAGATAAATTGTCTGAATGTGATAAATTTAATACGCGAACATTACTCAACATACTCACATCCGAAATCGGTTTTCCAAAAATTCTACAAAAATGTAAATTTAGAAATTCAATATTACATAATGCATGTATATCTAATCCTAATTCACAACCAGATAGATGTAAAGCATATATATTAGAAAGTGATGAGATATTACTAATATTAGGACACCATTCTAATTTTACCATACATGCCTCAGACAATACACTTACATCACTAATTTCATCACAATTACTAAAAATAACTCCAGTATTTCTATTTAAATTATTAATGTCATCACGATACTCTTTTTTATTATAATATTTCAATGAATCATCCGCATTTAAGATAATTACGTCTTTATATGCCATTATTATTATATAAAAATTGTTATTTAAGTAATTTTACACTATTAAAGATTTTCTTAGAATAAAAATTGAATAACTATATTACATAATAGTAATATTTAAAATTATATGAATACCTCTCATTACTCAGCGAATTTATTAAAGTATATGAACACATCAGAATCCTACAATATGAATGTTAGTATACATCTTACAAATATATTAACACATGAACATCTTTATATAGAAGAACCAAAAGATGTTAACATTAAAGACGAATTATGTAATTTTATTTCATTATCACCAAATGAAATTACATGGGAAAATTTAGAAAAATTAAAAGAATATATTATATTATATCAATATCCAGATACATCTGCATGGAGCAAGTCTTATCATATGTCATTTATGCACATAGAAAATATAAACCAAAAAAATGATAATTTTGTTTTAACAAAATATAAAAAAGATACATTTATAGATTCTTCAGGTAAAGAAATTACAATGGTAGATAGATGTATTGAAAAGTTATATAGACTTCGAGAACAATCATCTGCATATCGTATATGGTTGCCATTTAAATTATATTTAGATACAATCGCCGATAAATAAAGGAAACTATATTATATCATTTAAATAATATATCCATTGAAGAAACCTACATTACATAACTTCATTAAAATAATACATTCCTTGAAGAAAACTATCTGCTAAATCATCCTTCTTTGTATGTGAATTAAAAACTGTTTTCCAATTTTCAAATGGTTCAATCATTTCTTTACAATATTTTATACCTAATGATTTTGTCAATTTATAGGTTTTTGCACTATCACCTTTTAATTTTACTAATTTTTTTGTATCACCATCATCTGCTAATTTAAGTTTATTAGATGGAGACATAAATTTAACTTTATTAATTTTTGATTTTGTAATTTCTTTATCAAATATACCTCTTATCAAGTAATAATCATAAATTGTTGAAGATATTGATTTCATTTTTGGATTTTTCATACTAGGTTGATTTTCAATGAGTACAATATCTGCTTCTAAAAATGATTTTTTTAATTCTAATTTTCTAACTAACTCATGTTTTAAATCATCAGATGAAAGACCGCCAACTGATTTCTTTTTGATTGGTTTAATAGTATATTGTTCAGTTATTTTTTTGAATATTGATTTAGCATGTGAATTACAATAAGATACGTTATTTAATTGAATATCAGTAGAACAATATTTGCTATTTTTATCACAACTATTTTTTTCAGTTATCCAACAACATTTATTATTTTTATTTTCATTAAAATAATTTTCGAATTCGGGCGGTGTTAAATCTTTAGGAAGATGTTTTTTACAATAATATAATTCATTGTTGCTAATATCAGTATAACATGATGCATTCTTTCCACAACTTAAACATATAAATTTTTCACGATCAGTTAAATTAATTATACCCCAATCTAATATTTTCCATTTGTTATCTGTGTATTCAATCAAACAGAATGCTAAATTAATAATTCCAACATCCCACGACAAAACCTTCATTATTTAAATAGCGAAATTAATCCTTAAGATTAAACCATAATAATAATATAAAAAAATAAAATATAAATTTATTTATATGAATGAAAAATATGATATTTTATATAAATCACTTTTAGAAAATGGTACGTTAACTAAACGAAGTGGCAAAGTTGAAAAAAAATATATCAAACCAGATAAAGATATTCACGTGAATCTGTTTGATATTAAAAATATAACTGCGGGAGGGAGCGCCAATCTTACAAATATTAATCTATCTAAAGCTATCTACCAGTCAAAAACTGGAATTAATATATTTGAATTAACAGATATTAAGGCTTCAAATATAAATCTTGGCAATATGCAAATAAAGTCTTATGGTTCTATTATATATTTAAATTCAATAGATCTTGGTTGTGGAAAAATTAAAACAATAGAACCAATAACTATAAGAAAGTCTGATGATAATTCAAAGGATAAAAAATTAGGTTCGTTACTGAAACAATTTACTGATACATTAAAAACAAATGATAAGTATAAATTAGTTAAATTTAATGATGTAAAAGCATCAAGTATTACTATTGATCAACCAAACCAGAATATAATTATATACTTGAAGAACTGTACTTCTATTGGCAAAACAACAATAAATATAATAAGAGGAGCAAATCTATTTTGTATTTTTGAAAACTGTAATATTGATTTATATATAAATACAGTTGATATAATTGATAAATGTGCGATCGAAAAGAAATGTCCGGTTCAAGAAGAATGTGTTAAAACTATATGTCCTGCACAAAAAGAATGTCCTGTAGAAAAGACATGTCCTTCTGTGTCGGTTGGTAAATACTATTTGATTATTGTCTTTTTAATATTTATAATTATAGGAGTCAATCTTTACTATATAAATAAATATTGATTAATTAAAATAATATGATTAATTATTAGTTAATAATATGAATAATAGTGCGAAATTAGATATAATATTAGGTCCTATGTTTTCAGGAAAAACAACAAAGTTACTAGAGATTATAGATGCATTTGATAAAAAAGATGTTAAATATATTGCAATTAAACCAGAGATTGATAATAGATATACTGATACTGATAATAATTATATTGTTTCACATAATCTAAAAAAGAAACAATGTAATATAACATCTAATTTAAAAGATATATTTGAAGAAATTAAAGTTAAACAAGAAAGTGATTCTATTCAATATATTTTGATTGATGAGGGACAATTTTTTAATAATCTTTATAATTTTTGCATATTATGTTTAGAAAAATTAAATATTAATGTAATTGTAACGGGACTTGACGGCGACTATAAAAGGAAACCAATGGGTGAGATTTTAGATTTATTACCAATTGCAAATACTATTACTAAATTATCATCCAAATGTAATGTTTGTCAAGAAGATGCAATTTTTACTCATAGAACTGTAGCAAATACAGACCAAGTTTTAATTGGTGGTAGTGACGAGTATATTCCATTATGTAGAAAACATTATGTAGAAAAAAATATTATGACTGAAGTAATATTTAATTCATAAATTTTACTATTTGTGTAATTTTTTTAGAGTTCTTTTAATTTTTAATGTGGTATCTTCTTTAATATTATAATTTAGATATCTTGTTAATTTAATTTTAATATTTTTAGGATTTTTTATATTCCTTTGTACTAAGTTAATATTATTTATTGGTGAAAATTGTATATCCATATATTATAATATATTAGAAAATATATTATAATTACCAATAAAATTGAAAACAAAACGAGTTAAAGATAGTTTCTTTAAACATAATAGTATGTCTAAATTTTCATGGAATGAATTCCAATTTTTAAACTTGATTGAATATCAAAAACACGAGGTAGATAATTTATCTAAAGGTGTATCTATATCAACAATGTGTTGTTCTGCTAAATTAGGGAGCATTATTGATATCGAAAATATTCAAAATTATTTACAATTAGATAAGAATGATATCTTAACTGTAAAAATGAATGATCAAAAGATCAGAACGTTATTAGTTCAAAAAACTAAAAATAAAAGAAACAAAGTAATTGTAAAGAAAGGAAAAACTCAAAAATTTTATAATCAAATCACAGTAGTTATTAGAATAAATAATGATAGTTATGATGATATTAACAATGAAAAATGTATAAATGTTAAATTATTTAAAAATGGTTCTATCCAAATGTCTGGATGCAAAAAAATAGAAGAAGTTAATAGAGTAATAAATAAACTAATTTATCGGTTAAAAGAGAAAAAAGGAAAATTAATTGATGATAAAATTCAACAAATCAAGTTTGTAGAAAACTCTGATGATATAAAGGTTACTCATTTTAAAATTGATATGATTAATTCAAATTATCAAGTTAATCTTCAAATTGATAGAAGTAGTTTTTATCGGTTGCTATTAAAAAAGAAAATATCTGCATCTTACGAAAAGTGTATTAGAGCATGTGTTATTATTAAATATTGCCCACCTGTTGATAATCCAGAAGAAAAAGAAATAAGTGTTTTTATTTTTCAAAAGGGTAATATCATTATAACTGGTGCAAAATCTAGACTTCAGGTTTTAGCAGCTTATAAATACTTGAATGAAATCTTATTAGAGCATGCAGATGAAATATCTAAAAGGGATGAAAAAGAAGATGAGGAAACATTAATTAGTATATATAAAAATATATTAGACGAAAATAGTCATAAATTAGATTTACTAATGGGTTAATTTAATAATCAGTAGATGAAGAGAATATTATTTTCTTCCCTTCATTTATATAAATAGTATGTTCGTATTGTGCAGTCATGCCATTATTTGCACAATATAATGGTGGATATTTATTTACATATCCTATATCGGTTAATGTTTTCATTTTTGATTTATATATTGAATTATATTGATTATCCAAATATCTATCACAATATGGCATTGTATTATACTTTTTTAATAAATTATCATAAAACAATTTCATATTTTCATCTAGTTTATTAGAAGTTAATGATTTGTTCATATAAATAGTATTTTCTTCGTGTTTCTCTATAACACTATCAGATGCTGTTGAACCAAATGTTTCTACTGCATAAATTCCTTCTTCAAATTTCAAATGTTCTGGATAATATTCAATATAAGTTCCAGGCAAAAAAATACCGCCATGTATTTTGTTTTTTAATATATTATGTCCACCTAGATTCTTTATGACTTGTACAGGGTATGTTTTATTATCTATATTTACCTCGTATGATTCCATAACTTCCATTATATCTTTACCCCATTCTTTTATATGAACACCCATTCCTGCATTTTTAATTCCTGTATTTGTAGCATCTTTTACAGCATCTAATAGTTCTTTATAATCTTCGTTAAATGCAACTGTAAATGCAGAATCTGTTATCCACCCATTAACTTCTACACCAAAGTCAATTTTTACTATAGAAGCTTTGTCTAAAGTTACATCATATAATTTAGATGGCGTAAAATGTGCAGCACAATTATTTACGGATAAACTTGAAGGAAATCCAACCCCGTTAAGTGTACCAACATTTTTTGTTAATTCTTTACATTTATTTTCAATTAAATTTGCTAATTCGCTTAATTTTAGACCTGGTTTTAGATATGGTCTAATATGTCTTCTAATAGCTTTGTGAATACTTGCCCCAATTTTTTCTGATTCTACTTTATCAGTATTTGGTTTAACTTCAAGTATTTTTTCTATTGGAACATTACCGACACCATATAAGTTTTTATATTGAGTGTCTTCAAATGTTTCGATTATATTTGTGGGACTATTATATTTTCCATCTGCAGTATACATTATTAATAATTATATTTTATTTCTATAAATATAATTAATAATTTTGTTAGATAAATTTAAATTTACTTTAAATGTTTCTGATGTCTTAAATCATTTACCAAAGGATTATTATTTAATGTGTTTATAAAATCATCATTAATTCTATAATTTGGATTATTTAATATTTCTTTATTTCTTGTATATGATTGATTTAATTGTCCAGAATTTGAATTACACTTGTCATATCCATAATTTACTCTACTAATATAGTTTTCTTGTTTCAAATGCATATTTTTCTTATTAATTAGACGACCACCTAAATCTGATTTAGGTCCTGCAGGTCTGTTATATGTTAATATTTCCTTTCGTTCATCTATCTTCATATTTTGTTCAGCTTGTTGAGACATATTTTTCTCTACTTCAGCATTTAATGGACCAGTATGATCTTTTAATAATGTAGTTTGTTTTATTGTTACTCGGGCTTTATCATTTTCATCTCTAACATATTGACTATTACCGCTTGTTTTTCCTACTCTACCACCTTGTGTTGAATGTAATGTTGTTTGTTTAATTGTGGCTTTTGCTATATCTTTTTCATCTCTTACATATGATTCACCCCCTTCCGTTTTTCCAGCTCGACCACCTTGAGTTGAGTGCAATGTTGAACTTTTGATAGTTGGTTTAGCCTTATCAGTTAAATCTCTCGTATAACCAACATTACCACTATCAGTACCAACTCTACCTCCTTGTGTTTGAGATAGGGTTGTTTGTTTTATAGTTGTTTTTGCTTTATCGGTTAAATCTCTAGAATATCCTACTGTACCTGTTTCATTACCAGCTCTTCCTGCTTGTGTTGAGTGTAATGTAGATTGTCTAATTGTGGTTTTTGCTTTATCTGTATGGTGCAATACATTACCAACAGATGTTAGTGCCATATTTTGTTCTGGAACTTGATATATGGTATTTGATTTAATAGTAGGTCTAGCTTTATTGTCTTTATTATGCATATATGGATTGTTACCCTGTGCTCTATTAGTATTACTTACATAACTAGAATGTGTTGTAGTATTTCTTGTATTAATATCAGGGGTATCTTTATAATTAACATAATTTGGACCACCTACAACAGGTTGAATCGATGTTTCCATATTATTATGTTCAGTTGTTTGTCTAATTGTTTCTTTGGCTTTATCTAATTTACTATAATATTGATTCTTTTTAACTTGTGAATTAACATTACCATTATTTGTTGTATGTTCGGTTGTTTGTCTAATAGTATTTCTTGCAAGATCGTCTTTATTAAAATAATGCCCCTCTTTAACCTCGGGATTCATCGCGCCTAATATATTTATGTGTCCAGTTGTTTGTTTAATTGTACTTTTAGCAACATCATTCTCATTAAAGTAGTGTCCTTCTCTGTAATCAGGATTAGTTGCACCAACTCTAGACATATGTTCAGTAGTTTGTCTAATAGTATTTCTAGCTATATCATCTTCATTTATTTGATAACCTTCTCTTTGGTCTGGATTTATTGTACCAACTCTTGTAAAATGTTCTGTAGTTTGTCTTTGTGTTGTCTTAGTTTTATCATTCTTATCTAGAATATAACTTTTTGGATTTCTAGGTGCTAAATTACCATCATTTATATTATGTTCTGTTGTAACACGATTAGTTGTAGGCATAACATAATCTTTTGAAAAGACATATGTATTATTTGTATTATTATTTGAAATACCAATATTTGTATCACCATCTATCATTAATTGTCTTAATGTTGTTAATGGAACATCTTTTGTATCTAATGCATATGAACCTTCATTTGCAGCATGTGCATTACCATGAATATTATGTATACTTGTTGTTCTTTCATTTTCATTATTTTTGAAAGATGTTTTATTTTGTAATACCGGTTTATTATTAACATTTGACATAGATCTTGATATTGCATCACTTGCATATACTACTTTGGATGATTCGATTGCTCTACCATTCTTTACAACACCTTTAGTAGAATTATGTGCATGACCAATTACATTTGCACTTTGACTTCTATTAGTATTAATTTCATTAAATTTACCCGTAATTGCTTTCTTATTAACGTCACTTTTATTAGGTAAATAATCATTCATATCTCTTTCACGATGTGTTGGTAATTTATATTTAGTGAGATTAGAAGGCGCTGAACGTTTTTCACCTTTTTTAACTGCTTCTACTTTAGCAGACTTGTAAGAAATTTTTTGATTAGTTTTACTTCTAATTTCTTCAGTGGTCTTTGGCAATACTCTAATAACTTCATTTGGTTGATGTACCTTTCCGTTAAGACCAGGTTGTACTTTCATATTATTTTGAAATGGCAAGTCGCCATTATTATTTATATAAGATGGGATGTATCTTTCTTCCAATAAGTCTGTCATTACCGGTGCACCATTAACAAAAGTTAAATCTTTCATAGGCTCAAATAGTTTTACAGGATCAAATGTATCTTTACTTTTATAAAATTCATCAACACCTGTATGTAATCCTAGTACATGTGTATTATCTTGATTATAATTAATCAAATCTCTTTTACTAGAGTGTGGTTGCATATTACTTGTCATCATTTCTATTTGAGGTACAACATCATAATGCATTTGTGTTCTACCAAATTCAGAATATTCATTTTTAAAATCAAGATCTCTTTGTAATGTAAGATTATAACTATCATTATTATTCGTTCTAATAATATTTGATTGATTTGCGGATACGGGTGGTCCAACATTATCTAACATAATACTATCAAATTGAGCAGCAAAACCACTTTCTTTAACTTTTTTCGCTTGATTTACTGTAGCTTTATTAATCTTTTTACTAATATTATTATTAAAAACTTTATTTCCATTCTTTTCATGTTTTACATGTTTTATTTTACATTTTTCTTTATTATTTGGTTCAATTTTATTAATTGTATCACCATTTAGTTTATCGCCAAAATATCCAAGCGTTCCTAATAGTATAGATTCCATATTATAATGTAGTATATATTATAATTTTTAGAAACTAAATATTTTCATAGAAAATATTTAATTTATAACTGTTAATAGCGTTTCTTCAAAAATTTAATGAATTTTTGAAGAAATCAATCAATTTTTAGAAACTAAATATTTAGAACGAAATTGTATAGAATATTTTTTAAGATTAATTTAATATAATCTTAAAAATAATTGAGTAATTTATTTACAGCATGTTTTGCATGATTTTCTTTCTACTTTCTTTGGCTTTGGTGGAAGAGATTTTCCATTATCCCAATACTCTTGATTTGGTAATGCATAACAATCTTTAACTTGTTGTCTAGTTGAATTACCATCTCTATGTCTATTAGATTGAATTTGACATTGGGGATTAGTATGTAAGTATGGGTTAAAATAAAATCCAGTTAAACTCATACCACGATAGTTATCAAGAGGATTTGTAAATCTGGTATCTTCAGATTCAATTGTTTTAGAACATAATGGTTTATGAAATACTTTTGTTTTTAAATAACCATTGTTTTTTCCGTCTTTATTGCATTTTTCTAAATAATTAGTTCTATTAGTTAGTTCTGATTCAACAGTTGCTAATGAACCAAATCCTGTATCACAATTATTTCTAGCAACAGAAGCATGTTCTTTTGAGGTAGAAGGTTGATTATAAGGATAGCATTTATTACAATTATCAACAGATCCAGGGTATAGTCTATAATTACCAGGAGCGACAGATCTATTTAGTTTTAAATCATAAGCGCATTGATCATAATTAATTCTACTGAATGACATATATAATATAAATTAGATTTTATATATTTACCCAAGGTGAATGTTTGCAAGCAAAATAATTTTTCTACTAAGATCATAATAATTTAAAACTAAAATTATTATAATATTTTTAAAATTATTATAGGTTTATTTTAATAATAATTCGCACTTCCATGAATTATTAATAAAGACTAAACTATTTATTTAGGACAACAAGCTCTTCCTAATTTGGAAGTATCGTATCCAACACCTGTGGGTTTCTTTAAACCAGATGGAATTCTTTCACATACATGTGGGTTAGTTGTTTTAGCACCCTTAAATGGTTTAGTAGGATCGTATTTGTTACTAGGACATTTAGATGTGTATCTGTTTTGGTTTCTTAATTCACTTTCTACGTCAGCCTTAATACCAAAATCAATATTATTGGTGTTATCAGGACATTGTTTGCAATTTTCATATTTACCTTTAAACATTAAATATTCTAAAGGTGTTGTACTTTCTTGTAGATCTTTGGCGTAAGCGCAACAATCATAATCAAGTCTTGTAAAACTCATTTATATAATTGATTTAGATAATAAATATAAGCAATCTTAAAAAATAAAATTTTTATAACATTATTTTTGTTTGACTTTAGAAAATATATGATTTATAATTATACCTAAATAATCATATGATAATATATTTTTATAATCACACCATATTTTGTCTATTAATTGTTTACTAAATTTTGTATCAAATATATAATTATTTTTTAAAATTAAATGTTTTATTAAAATAATTATTTCATTTGTTAATATATTTTGATTTGATATATTAAACTTATATTCGATAAATGGAACCATATTTAATAATACTATTTCTAAATAATTAGTTGGACATCCTAATTGATTTCTTAATTGATATGATAATTCTTCTTTCCATATTGTTATTATTGAATTCTGGGAATCTGTTGGTAGGTTTGATATAACATTGCTAATATTATTTATAAAATCTTTAAATTCTATATCATCTAGTCCAATACGTGTAGTTGGTTTAATATACTCAAATAAGAAACTTAAATCTATTTTATTATTTGATTCTTTTTCAATTAAACAAATTTTTGCTATATTTGCAGTATCAATATCATTTATTGACAAATGTATTTTCATATTATTCCTAAAATGTAAATGTTTTTGCATATCAGCACCATGATTTAATAAAAAACAAATTATATTAGGATCTTTTTGTAAACATGCGTATTCTAATAGCGTATGTCCATCTTTATTTACTAAATCTATTTTCTCTCCCTTTTTTAATAGTTCTTTTAATATTGTAGTATCTCCTACATTTATACATCGATGTAATGGTGTTAAACCTTCATTGTTATATATTTCATAATTATATACACTTTCTGTGTCGGTTATACTATCTAATTTTCCTTCACTTATTAAATTAAAAACTGCTTGATTTGCGAATCTATCACTTTTAGAAAGAGATTTGTTAATTAAATAAGCAATATTTTCATATGTATATTCTTTAATAATATCAATATATTCTTTATTTGAGTCTGTTATATTAATATCTTTATTTAATAGTAATATAATTCGTTCTAAATAAATTAAAAATTTTTTTCTGTTATTTTTACTCTTTTTTGCTTTCAAATAATTTTGGATAATATTTTTAAAATCTTCATTTAATTCCATAATTAATATTGTATTTAATATATACTATTTAATATTTAAATGTAAAATCTTCTATATTGGACTCGTCTTTACCAGAATGATATGATTTTCTTGTTATCTCACCACCCCTTGGAAAAGGTAATATAATATTCTCCGGTTTTTGATAATCTTTGAATAAAATATGTCGTCTATCATTTATTGAAGATTCGCGATCTTTAAAAAAATTCTCATTTTCTAATCGAGTAAAATTTCCATTTCTTATATCATTAATCTTGTCAATATTTCCAAAACCTTTGCCTGGACCATAATGATCGCCATAATAAGTTGTAGATTGTTTTGTTTTTTGAATATTATTAGATTTTAATTCAATATCATAATCAGTTGGATGCATTGTATCTTTTAGTTCTACTTTTGTCTTATGTCTAGAATTCATACGTGGTAATAAAAGAAAAGATTCATCGTCAACACGAATGTTATTATTTGTACAATTCCTAGTTGGGATATTTAATATTTCTTGTTCTCTTTTATTTGAATCAAAAAATTTAACTTTTTTAGAACTACTTAAATGTTGATTCTTTTTCTTAGTACTTTTTTCTTTTTCGTCATATACAAATTTAAAATTATTATTACTCATTATACTATTAAATAAAATAAAATTTTAAATAGGAAGTTTAAAATTTACTTTTTTATTATATAGTTTAATAATGATAAATCGCTCAAATATGAATTATTTATCTACACAATATAATAATAAAATTATAAATATATCGCCCACTTTAAATTCAAAATTACTTTTAAATGATAGAATTAAAAAGGGAATGCCTGTTTATAATGGCGGACTTGGCGAAAATCCTTTGGAAACACCTGATTATTTAATTAAATGCATTCAAAATAATATTACAAAAAAAGAATATACTAGCATTGAAGGTACTGATATATTTAAAAAAGCAGTATCTCAATATTATCCAAATCACATGAAGAATACTTTAGTTGGGAATGGATTAAAAGAATTAATATTTGTATTGTCATTTTCTTGGAAAAAGAAAATATTTATTCCTACGCCGTGTTGGGTTACATATTTGGAAAATATGAAAAAATTAAAAAAAGATTATACAACAATTGAATGTAATCATAATAATAATTACAAATTAACGGCTGAACTTTTGGAAGATAGTTTAGAAAAAAATAATGGACACAATAGTCTATTATTCCTAAACAGTCCAACTAATCCAACTGGTGCAGTTTATACAGAAGAAGAATATATTTCATTGATAAAAATATTTGATAAATATAATATTACAGTATTCAGTGATGAAATCTATTTTAATACATCGCAAATTAAAACAATTAGTTTATCAAACTTGTATAATAATTGTATATTAGGTTCTTCTTTATCTAAAGATTGGGCATCAGGTGGGTGGAGATTTGGATGGATGGTATTTCCCGATTCATTAAAAGATTTACATGCTGATATGGTATCATGTGGTTCAATAATGTATTCATGTCCAACTGATTTCTTTAATAATGTAGGTGCTGAAGCGTTACTTAATAGTGAAAATGAAAACTATTTTAATAAGCAAAGAATATTCTTTCAAAAAATATCAGATAATATTGATAATGAATTATTAAAACCAAATAAACTTATTATATCTAATTATCAAGGAGCGTGGTATAAATGGGTTGATTTAAAAAATTATTCTAATGAATTAAAATTATTAAATCACGCAGATGCGATTAATAATTCAGAAGAATTAGCGAATGTTTTAGCAAATGAAATAGGTCTAATAGTAGTTGCTGGTAAATTTTTTGGTATTGAGGGTTCTACATTTAGATTATCAATGGTTGATGAAAATATACATATTGGTATTAGAGAATTAATTAGATGGTTAGATGTCTAATTTATAGGTTAATTTATAAAAATAAAAATTTGAAAAAATAAATTATAATATAATAATATAATTATATTAATGAATAATCAATTAAAATCAGCAGGTAAAAGAATGACATATATACTTCGCCACCAATTAGACGAATTTGTTCATGATAATAATGGATACGTTAAAGTTTCATTAATTATAAAATCAGATAGTACATTATTTAAAGGTATTAATAACGCAGATATACATGTTATTGTTAGTAACGATAATAAAGATCGATTTGGTTTAATAACCAAAGGACATGATCTATATATTAGAGCTAATCAAGGTCATAGCAGTGGTCATCTAAATGATGATTCTATGTTAGAATTAATTACTATTCCAATAGATGGATGTTTTCACGGTACTTATGTCAAGCATATTAGTTCTATTCAAACAAATGGTCTATCTCGTATGTCAAGAAAACATATTCACATTGCAGTTTCGGAAGATTCTAAAAGTGGAAAAAGAGCAACATGTAATAGAAAAATTTATATTAATATGGCTTTAGCAATAGAAGATGGTATTCCATTTTATAGATCTTCGAACAATGTTATCTTAACTCCAGGGGATGAGAATGGGATACTCTTGCCAAAGTACTTTCTTAATATTGAAGAAACATAAGAATTATATATTATTTTATTAATATAAAACACGCAGTGCGATTGGTTTAATGAATTACATTCACATTACTTCGTAAAAGGTAATGGTAATATAAAAATTAATTTTCAAAGAAAAATTGAAATATGAATGTCTATATTAGTCTATATTATTTTTCTTTTGATGGGAGATACACATACAAAAGAGACAATAAGACAACCGTTAGATTTATTAAATCTAGCAAGTACCCTTACCTGCATTAACATGACAGGTAATATAACAAGTACCCTTACCTGCATTAACATGACAGGTAATCAGATATTCTGGGAATATCACCGTTCATGTGGTATTAAACTACCATCTAACACAAGCCAATATGACAATGTAATTGCATGTAAAAAACAAGTACAGGATAAATTTAGTACCTATACATTTTCACCAAAACCACCCAAAGGCAAACCGGATGATATAGTTTATCAGGAAAACCCTATACTTCAAAGTCTGCTATATCGAGGTATGACCCTGGTATTCGATACAGCTTCTGGTAACTTTATCACAGACTTAACAGGTCCCCGTAAGTTTAGTGGCAAGGACTCACGTGATGACGATGATAATAGCGGCGTAGTCCTCTTTTCAATGAAGAAGGCAGAAACTTGGGCAATTAAAAACGAATCTGTTATCATTCAAACAGACAAGGCTAATGGAAAGTTTGTTATATGTAAATTATTTATTCATATGGGTGAAATTTACATTATTTTCGGTTCTAAGAATGTTCACATAGTAGTAGAATTATCATCGCTTGCTTCTTTTTTAGAACAAGATAATGATCTTTCTGAAATTCTGATGGCTTTAGGTCAGGACATCCTTCGTTACCAGAACGCTATACTTGGACTCATGGATCATTTTACTAATGGTAATTGGACTCTACTCGGTGAGTTGGAAGATGGCCAGCATTTTACACCAGGTGATAACACAGTAGCTTGGATTGGTTTGTTCCGAAATGGTGTTTCGGAAAATAATCATGAAACTATTCAGATGTTAAAGGCACGCGGACTTCGAACCGTTTCTTCTGAAATAGTCTTTACGCAAGGTGAATCTATTGAAAAGTTCCATCGAGCTTTCCAATTGGCTCGTTGTTCTCAAGGCGAAGGAGATGTTCTAGTAATCCGAAATATAGTGACTAATGAGGAGATGCTTTGCAAGTCTAAAAGCGCATCATATATTTGTAAGCGTATGGCACGAGAAAAGTGGAAAGGAAGTCCAATCAACTTCTTTCCTAGATTAATGACTCGCTTCATTGAGACTAGTGATTACCATGGGTTGGGAACAGACGCTTGCATCCGTTTCACTCGACAACTCTTTGATTTTGCCATTTGGATGGGAATTACAAAGGGTTATCCAGCAGATGCACTGGATCATCAACCGGTAGTAGCAACTCGCGGTATTCTACGTAATGGTTTCAACAACTATTGGCAGGAATTTTTGACTGAAACTGGAACCATTGAGATTAGCTTTACGCCAGATGACTTTTGTGAGTTTAACCAAGTAGAGTATTTGAGTGCCCCGGAATTAAATATCTTCAGTTATCACCCACCAGGCAAGTGTCTCTTCATGCAGGCTATTCAGGGTTCTGGCAAGTCAACTATTGCTAACAATCTTATAAATGTTGTCAATGTTGAACAGGATATGTGTTGGGGATGCACTAAAACAACACAGTTTCAATTGATGTGGCATCTTTCACATGGTCGTGATGTTGTGATAAGTCGATGTAATGTCAACCCCAAACAATATCAAGCTTATCTTAAGATTGCCATTGATAGTGGATCTCAAGTTTTCTTTGCCACCAGCAATAATACTAGTTCACCTTTATACTTAGCTACTGCTTTGGCAGGTGTTAAGAACCGTTCAACAACAGGCGACATGATGATGGTAGGTCGTCGAGAGTATGCAATGGATGAAGTTGTCAAGTTTACAACTGATAATTGGAAAGATTTCAAAAAGGAACCAAAAGCACTAATTATTCCTTCCTTTCATATGGATAGTAAATTAGAAGATCAAGCAACAAATGCTCTCAAGAAAAATAAAATGGCAGATTTTGTAGAATCTCATTCTACAGAGTTGATGGCATTACGTTTTCCTTTGGAAGAACTCGTATCTAATTATCAAAATTTAATGGATACGCCTCCAACTACTGCAATTCTAACCAAAACTATTGCTGATACCACCTACGTGGGATTAGTTGTAATAGATCGGTCACCTTTAGTTGATGCAATAAAGACATTAGATCCAGACTTTCAATCCAAGGACAAGTTAGTTTGCGAACACTTAACTCAAGTCTTTAATCCCAATAAGGTTCGTGATATTGTACCAGTACCTAATGGTGAAGAGTGTATAGTAAGTATTGATGCACTTGTAATTCGAGATAGTGATGGCGCGTCTGCTTTTCGAGTATCCCGTGTTATTAATTCTACAGGAAAGAATATTAAGATTTCTTCTAGAAAGCCACACATAACTGCTATGCTATCTCATGGTTCTAAGCCAACAGATTCTCTCAGTTTTGTTTTCTTAGAAAAAGGTGTTCGTATAATTCCATTCGAGATAACTGTTGCTACGATAAGTAAGTGGGTTTAAAAATTATTTTATTTAATAGTAATATGATTTTCTATATTTAAATAAAATAATTTTTAAACTAACTTTTTGTTTTGAATCGATAATTTATAAGTCTGACCCGAACATACCAGTACCTGTTTTACTTAATGCTACTTTTAGACATCCTTTACCATTACTTTTACATTGCCCCATACTGCCATAACACCAATTTGCAAATCCTGTTTGATCATTAACAACTCTTGTTGAAGGCATTGTATAGAAATTTCTGTCACTTATATTTTGTCCCCATAAATCTGTAGGATCGGGAACAATTTTTTTTAAAAATTTTGTTCTCATCTCATTTTTAACTTCATCAATTGGACAATTTTGCGGTCTATCTGAATTTTTATAATAATCATTCAAAGTAAAATTCATGAATGGATTTTCATCAGTTGGTTTATAACATGAATTATTTTTAGATGTATCTAATTTATTATTTGAAAAGGATTCACTTGTATTAGTTGGGTCAATTGTTCTTCCTAAAAAGAAAGAGGTAATTAATATAACAACAGAAAATGTCAGATAACTGTGATTTCTATTTGTAAATATAATAATAATTGCATAATATACAGCAAGTCTAGCCAGTGCATTTATTTTTTCTAGATTTGTTAGATTATTACTTGGAAAGAATTGTAATGGTTTTTCTAATAATACATATATATCATTGTACCATATTTTAGTCATATTAAATATTATTAGATAATAAGTTTCAACATAAAATTAATTAATTACTCTTGGATTTGACTCATTTAAACTTTCAACAATTAAGTTATTGGCAATAAAATTAGAATTATTTTTTAAAATAAAGTTATAATAAATAATCTTATCTATATTTTTATCATTTAATTGTAAATATCCATTACTGTTTCTACACTGCTTAATAAATGGTAAATTAAAATTTATTAATCTTTTAAAATCACCATTTGGAAGTTTTATTTTATGATACGGAGATACATATGTGTCATGGGTTGGATAATCTTTCTTTAATGAATGTGCCGGAATAATATAAGGTATATTTGTTTCTACAAAATTAGTTGTTTCCCATTTATGTACTTTTATAATTTTAACTTCATGATTATTTTCATCATATATTATATCATGATCTTTTAAATTTTCGATTGGTACTTCTCCTGCTGGCGTACTAATTAAAGTACCTGGCATAAAACAAGGTAATTTATCTTTCATGTCACCAACTATAAGACCACAAAATGTAATATTTTTATCTAATGAGCTAACTATAAATTCATCTTGATTTTCTATATCAATAATCATTTTTACAATAGATTTTTTATTGCATATAGTTTTAAAATTAATTGTTTCAAAATCATTAATAGATAATTCTGAATGTGGTTCAATACCAAGAAATAAATTTAATTTAGTATTTGTTATCCCGTTCTTATTTTTAAATGTTATTTTATCTAGTTTAACATTACACGTAGTATGTGTATCAATATAGTTAACACAAGGAGTAAATGTGTATATATTATAAAAGTCACTATCAATATTATCTTTTGTAATTAATAAATTTTTATAACAATGAATATACTTTTCTGATTTATCATCTACTTTTATTATACCATTTAAGTCATCAAAATGATAAATATTAATCAATTGTTCATCATATATAATAAATCTACCTGGTCCAAATATTACTTTTGAATTTTGATTAGTAATAGATAAATTTTTATTAAATAACACTTCAAATGTAGGTTTAATTTTATAAATATATACTTCTACTTGTTTAATAGTCTGATTAAAAAGTAATACAATAAAATGATTATAAAACATATCAAAACTTATTAAATTGTCATCCGTAAATGAGATTAAAGTTTGACATGTATCAATATCATATATTACTATTTCTTTTTTATATGATTCAACTGCCAAATAGTTATTAAATAATTTTATCTTTCTAATTTCATCTTTGAATATTATTTTTTTCATATTATCAATTTGATTTGATTCATCTAAATTAACAATATATATAATATAATTTGTTTGATCAAATGTTACAAAAACCAAAGCATTTTTATGTATTTTAGAATTATTAAATGATTCTGTATTACTATTACATATAAAAAATTCGGTCAAATTTTCTTTGGGTGTATTACTTATAATATATGGAACTACCTCATTATTGTGTGTATTAATAAGATGTAATGACGAATCAATATTATTGGGTGTTTTTGTTAATATAATTAATAAAGGATTAACATAAATAATTTTTTTAATATTTTTAATATCATTTAATTTAAATTCTACAATTTGATTATTTGATAATAAGTCTGTTATTAATATAGATTTCTCATTATTCTCAATTAAATATCTTCTTGTAAATGATTGATTATATTCGTTTAATTTAAGAGTTCTACTTGTACTATAATTAGGTAAATTTATTTTAATAGGTAAAAGTTCAAATGTTATA
>ERZ807291.3008-NODE-3008-length-24444-cov-6.814630_pt1 | contig 24444 bp, 25 predicted proteins | sample MGYA00521257_ERZ807291 | MGnify/ENA primary metagenome ERZ807291 (study PRJEB31413, sample SAMN03169783) | marine metagenome | biome: Marine; feature: Water; material: Subsurface seawater | place: North Sea | collected 2011-04-28 | depth 1 m m ... | reverse complement strand
TATAATGGGAAATCAACAATCTATGCCAAGTGCAGCAAATAAAACTATTTTAGAAGGAACAGATAAAAAAACACTTTTAAAAAAATTAGATATTATTGCAGCAAATTATATTACAGATTTACATTTGAACGATTATGAAAAATTTAAAGATCAAGATAAATGTAATGAATTAGTTGTTTTGACTGCTGATAAATTTACAAATAACTTAAAATTTTTAGATATTGTATATTTAAAACAACGAACAGAAAAAGGAAGTGATATTTCATATACAGAAGAAAAAAAAGGTAAAGCATATGCTTCTACAAAAGTTTTGTATGGTAAAAAATCTAAATTGGTTGATGCCGATGAAAAAAATTCTTACAAAAAAAGACGTTTATGTAATGGTATTGCTAAGTTTTATGTTAAAATTGCTCAAATTTATGCTGCTGTTGTAAAAGCATTAAATCCACAATTAAAGTTTAAAGATAAAAGAGGTTCTTTATCCTCATTTGATATGTCTGAAACAGGTTCATTAATTATGGAAAGAAGCGAAAAGGATAAAATATTTGAACGTGTTGAATTTAGTATTTGTGGAAAAATGCGTGAACAATTATCAAGTGATACTTCTTTAAAAGTTGATGAGCAAAAAAATATATCTATAAAACCTGAATTTTGCAAAATAACTTCACATTTAAAAGACGAAGCAGGTATAATTGAATTGGAAGAATTATTTAGAGATAATTATGATTATGATACTGGTGAATATAAATTACCTAACGAACCAAATAGTATGAAGCAATATATGAATATTTATAAAAAGTTTGTTAAAATTTTTACTGGTAAAGAATATATTGGTGAAGAAACGCCATCCGTTTTACCTTTATTTAGTAAAATTGTATTAAGTGATTTTGAAACGTGTAAAGATGTTGATTATACAGAAGATAGAACAAAATTTATTAAACCTTATAAATTTTCAGAACCTAGTATTTCTGAAAATACAGAAACATATGTAAAAGATAAAATTACTTCTTTCTATGAAGATGAATATTTATTATTTGTAAAATATGCTAAAGTTCTTAAAAATTTCTTAATTAAATTAAATGAAGATGAAATAAAAGTATTATCCATTTTAAATTCGTTATTTGTATTTATTGAAAAAGATGAAGATGTTGGAAATGACATTAAAGAGAAAAAAGAAAGTGTAATGATACACCCTGATTTAACAGATGAAAAATTGAATAAAGTTGCTATTGATGCCAGAGATAAAATATTAGATTTATATTTAAATTGTAAAGAATCACAAACAGAACTACACGGAATATATAGAGATATTTTAATTATTAGAAGCAGTATTAAAACATTAAAAAAATAATAATTTATATAATAAAATTAAAAATAATTTATTATATAATTGGTTCATAATTACATTCAGTCAAATATATATTTATTAGTTTTTAAAATTATTTATAATTATTGCTAATGTCATTATTATTACTAATGTCATTATTATTATTAATTTTTTTTTCAAAATTAACTTCTTTCAAAAAATTTTCTGCTATTTTATAACCATCATCTAAATATTTTTTTCTAGATTCTTTACATGTTATTGCAGCAATAAAATCTTTTTCATTAACACCATTAGTGTCAAACACAATTTCATTTTTTATATTAAACATTTTTTTTGTATGTAATTTTTTTATAAAATGACCAATATATAAATTTAATATATCTAAAATATTATTATTTGCATCTATCTTTACAATTTTATTATTTTTAATTGTCTTAGTTTTTTTGGTAACAAAACCAATAACATTATTTGTATTATTTGATTTTTTAAAATATGACGATAATGGATAATTATTTAATAAACCTCCATCTATAAAACATTTTTCATTATAAAAGCAAGGTGGAAACACCATTGGAATAGCACAAGACATATATAATGCTTTAATTAATGGTAAATCGGGATAATTTTCATGAGATATTATTTCTAATTTCATTGAAATTAATTCTGTTGTATGAAAAAATATGTTTATTCCTGAAAATTCATAAAATTCTTTTAATGTTATATCAGTTGAAAGTGATTTACCTAATAACAATGAATTTATAATAGTAGAAAAGAAATCAATATCCAATAAACCATTATTATTATAAAAACCAACCATTTGTGATAATTTTATTTCAAATACATTTTCCCAAGGACGTTCTATTATATATTTATATACTTCATCTTTATCATAATTTAAACAAAATATAACTGCAATAACCGAACCAGCAGAAGTTGCAAAAATATTTTTTATTTTTTTTCTATCTATAAAACCATTTTCTTGTAAACAATATAAAGCACCGAGTTGATAAAATCCAACATGGCCTCCACCTGAAAATACAAATGAATCAATATTATTTTCCATTATTTTAAATAATATTTATTTTTTATATTTTTTTTATATTACAAGTAAAAATATAAAAAATAAATTATTATTATATAATAATAATGTCATCTATTTTTAATTTTAATAACAATGATGATGATGATGATGATCATGCTGGTAAAATTGACATTGACGAATTATATGAAAAAAAACAACAAGATGATTTAAATAAACTAACTACTTATAAAAAAATACTTGCTAAAGTTCATAGTAAAATAAAAATTACATCAAGACAAGATAAAAATATACAATATTGTTGGTATGTTGTTCCAGAACTAATACTTGGATTGCCACATTATACTAATAGTGATTGTATAGCTTATCTAATGAATGAATTAAATGAAAATGGTTTTTCAGTTAATTATACACACCCAAATCTAATATTTATTAGTTGGGCTAATTGGGTTCCAGCTTATGTAAGAAATGAAATAAAAAAGAAAACAGGAATACAAATAAATCAATATGGTACTATAACCAATAAACCTGCTGAAAGTAATATTAATTTAACTCCTTATTCAAATTCAAATAATAATAGACAAAATAATAATAACAATAATAGCAATAATAGCAATAATAGCAATAATAATTCTTCAAAATCTATTTATAACGCAGATATACTTAGTAAATTTAATTTTAAATTTAATAAATAATTTAAACAATATTTTTTTCTATAAACTGACTTAATGCTTCAGCTTCTACTTTATCTTCAAATTTTGTAACTTTATCGCCATTTTGAATTACAATTGTTGGAAAACTTTCAACATCATATTTTTCCATATCTCTTTTCATATCTTGTGTTTCTACACTACAATCAATGTACTTAAAACTAACCTTTTTATTATTAATGGTTCTATTATTGTATTTAGATTTAAGATCGTCTACAATAGGTTTTGCTTTAGTACAATGAGGACACCAATCAGCAAAAAAGAATATAACTTCTGCTTCATTTTCGCCTGAACCAGTCATACCTTCTTTAGTGTCTAATTCTTTAAAACGATACATATAATCACGCACATAATATAAAACTAATAATAATATTGCAACAATTAATAATCCTGTAATTAATAATTTTTTATTTTTAAAAATTTTTGAAATAAGTGTTGATAATTTAAAAGAAGATAACACTTTTGCAAACATTGTATATAATATATATAAATATTTAATTTAAAACATAATATAAAATTAATTAAAGAATACAATTTAAATATAATAATGCTATTCAAGAATAGTAAGGGTGAAATAAAAAAAATAAATAAATTAGATTTTAATAATGATAAAGAATATTATATTTGTATAAAGAATTTTATGAATATTGAAAATAATAATTCATCATCACATAATATTTCAATAAATAATCTTTTAAATAAAATACAAATATTAATTTAATAATAACAATATTTATTAATTATAATATTATTATTATATATGGGTGGAAAACAAACAAAAAAAAATATTAAACGTTCTACACGTAAAATAAAAAAAATACATTATTTTTCTAAAAATGATTTTGGAAGTGGTGATGGTATGCTTACAAGTGTTTGGGGACCATCATTATGGCATACTTTACATACTATTAGTTTTAATTATCCTGTTAAGCCTACAACTCAAGATAAATTAAATTATAGAAATTTTGTTTTACAATTAAAATATACTTTACCTTGTAAATATTGTAGAATGAATTTGCGTAAAAATTTTAAAGAATTACCATTAACTATGGGAAAAATGAAATCACGTGAAATTTTTTCCAAGTATATTTATGATTTACACGAGTTAATTAATAAAATGTTAAAGAAAAAATCAAATCTTACTTATGAAGATGTATCGCAAAGATACGAACATTTTAGAGCTCGTTGTAGTTTAAAATTTGATATTGAAAATAAAAATAAAACACACAAAAAAGGGTGCGTTATTCCATTTCATAAAGTAAAAAGTAAGGGTATTGTTAAAATTGTTCCAATAAAAACAAAATGCGAATCTTTACAAATTGATGATAAATGCTTTGAAGTAAATAATTAATTATACATTTCAGTAATAAAATTATAAAAATATTATTGTTTTATAATTTTATTTTAACTACTATTTTAGAAATTACTAAAATCTGCTAATACTGATTGAGGTAAATAGTTATCAATATTATTATTATTCATTAATGAATTAGGACCATAATTATAATCATTATTTTGATTGTTATTATTATTTTGAATAACATTTTGTTGAGTTTGTAATCTTGGAGTTACTACATCTGTATTTTGATTATTATTATTAACTAAATTTTGAGTATTTTCTTGTCTTGCTAATTGTCTATCTCTTCTTAATTCTTGTCTTTCTTGGCGTCTTTCTTCTCTTTCTTCTTGTCTTTCTGAAGAGTATGGTGCACTTCCGAGTCCAGGACAAGTAGGACAAACAGGTGGAACAACTTGTGTTTTTAAAATGTATTTATCATTTTCGAATAAAGGAACAGAACTTTCATTAAAACTGCTTTGCCCATTATACATACTTACATCTACAGAATATTTATTACCTTCACTATCTATAATTATTCTGCTATTATTATTATTAACATTTCTAATTAATGTAATAGAATTACCTTCAGTTGATGTAAATGTTGTAACTGAAACATCCGCATTGTTAACATTTAATTCTACAGCATTATTATTTACAATATATTTTGTTCCATCTGGTGATTCAATTATTTTACCATTTGGACCTGAAACAATTGTTAAAGTATTTCCATCAGGTCCAGTATATACAACTCTTGTTACATTATTTAATATAGAACCTGCATTTTCTACATTTGATACACATTCATATTCACGTTCACTTGAGCAACCATTTTTAATCCAATGATCTTTTGCCTGCTTAATTTTATCTTCATTACTTAAATGAATATAACTATCTCTTAAATCTTGATTTCTTGCTAAATAACATAAAGATTGGGTATCTGTAAGTTGAATATTACAACGTTCAGTTAAACTTCCAGAGTCAGAACCTGAACCGGAACCAGAACAAGAAGCAGAACCCTCACCAGAACCCGAACCAGAACCCGAACCAGAACCAGAACCAGAACCAGAACCAGAACCAGAACCAGAACCAGAACCAGAACCTGAAGCTGAACCAACTAGTGCACAAGAACCCGAACCAGAACCAGAACCAGAAGCAGAACCAGAACCAGAACCAGAACCAGAACCTGAAGCTGAACCTGAACCTGAACCTGAACCTGAACCTATAGATGAAGAAAAATTACAACTTTGTTCTGGTGAACTGGTTTCACTTGTTGATTCTGGAGATCCGTTTGAACTAGATATTTTTTCCATTTCTGGTGAACTAGTATCTACATTTTCAACATTGTAAGTATCAATTACATCTTCATTATTAACTGACCTTGCGTTTACACTTGTTTCTATTTCTTTAACTTCTTTAGAATTTAATAAACTTTTAATTTCATTTATAGAATCTTCTAAAGCATCATGACTATGATCAGGTTGACTATTACTTGTAGTAGGATTTAATAAATCCATTACAGAACCTCCATTTGCTAATGCTTGTATTTGTTTAAACATATTCGCGTCATCAACTGAAGCAGTTTCAGGGATTTCTACTTGTAAACCTTCTTGTGTATTTGTAAACCACGCCCAGGCAAGAGGAAATAAAACTAATAATGCAAGCAATATTAACATAAATTTTATACCTTTTTTCATTACTATATTATACTGTTGATATAAAATATTATTTTAAAAATTGATTTATATTATATAAATTAAATTAAATAATATACAAAAATATGCTAAAAACATCTTATGAATTAGAAAATTATGATTTTGAAATTGGAATAGATGAAGCAGGACGGGGACCTTTATTCGGTCGTGTTTATGCTGCTGCCGCTATTTTACCTAAAGATAATTCTTTTAACCATAAAGATATGAAAGATAGTAAAAAATTTACTTCAAAAAAAAAAATTAATGATATGTCTAATTATATAAAGGAAAATGCTATTGTATGGTCAATACAATATGAAGATGAAAAAGTAATAGACCAAATAAATATATTACAGGCAACATATTCTGCTATGCATAAATGTATAAAAGATGTTAGAGAAAAATTAGAAATAATAAATGTTAATAATAACTTAAAATATACAGAATTATTAATGGTTGATGGAAAATTCTTTAAACAATACACATTCTATAAAGATGGTGAAATACAATTTATACCTTCAATATGTATTGAAAAGGGTGATAATGCTTACACAAATATTGCGGCAGCATCAATACTTGCTAAAGTAGCTAGAGATAGTTATATTGAAAAACTATGTGAAAAACATACTGATTTAATTACAAAGTATAAAATAGATACTAACAAAGGTTATGGTTCTAAACATCATATAGATGGTATTAAACAACATGGTATATGTCAATTTCATAGAAAAACATTTGGATTATGTAAAACACAAGAATTAAATATAGTATAAATTAAATTTATTTTAACATAATATTAATTAACAATACAATTAATATTATTTTTTATATTCTAAATTTAAGATAATCCAAACCAACTATATGATAAATAATTAGCGCTATCATCAGTGGTTGGTCTTGGTGATAAATTAACTAAACTTACACCTCTTTTCATTATATTTTCTATTTCACGTGTTCCAATAGCATTATCATAATAACGCATATTTGAAATATAACCATCAAAACCTCCATTTAGACCTGTATAAACATTTCCATAATTTTGCTTAGGTAATGATTGCAAAACGTGTCTTCTTGCTATTGTACCATTAATATAAAGATCAATAGTTTTATTTTTACAGCGAACAATAATACTAAACCATTTTTGCATTGGTAAATCATCTATTTCTATTTTTTCCATAATATTTTCAAAAGTATTTACTAATAAAACTAGTTTATTAGTAGTTGGAGAAATGTATAAACCAGGACTATTATTTGGAAAATTTAATCCACTTGTCATTACAAAATCGTCTTTACTATTAATAATATTAGGTTCATACTCTATGTTACCAACCATATCTAATTCAGATTGTGAAGGTGAACTATTATCAAAATTTGCTTCACCTTTATGGAAAATATGTCTATACTTACCTTTATTGTAATCTAAATCTTCAATAAATACCCATAAAGACCATGTAAATTCAACACCTGTTTTTTCATTATTTGACCTTTCAATTAAAACAGAATTTTCTTTTGATGGGTCTTGCTCGTAACTCATATAGTGTTTACCATTAACTATACCATTAAATAAATATGGTGAAGAATCATTTACGTAAAAAAAATTTATTAAATTTAATCCTAACTGAAATACAATTAAAAAAACTATTATTACTAATATTGTAAAAGCAAAATTCATAACTAATCCATTTGATTCCGAAAAACTAGTTGTTATTTTACTTAAGCTATTAATAGAAGAAGCATATGGTGAATTGGAACTCATTATATATAATTATATATAATAAATAGAAAACTATTTTATTCTTTACAAATACATTTTTTGTTACAATTGTAAATTAGTAATTAAATATAAAAAATTATATTGTTAATGATGCTGTTTCTGTGCCATTTTCTAAAACACTAAATTTAGCACCATAAGAATTTAATCCAAAAAATACATTATCCATATATTTACCTGTATAACCACTACTATAAATATTATATGCTCTTTCTGGTGTTGATTCTTCGTCCCAAAATTGAAATCCCGATGTATTTCCGGCAAAACCACCATCTGGAGTAATTACAATATCTTCACTTCTACTTAATCTTGGAACACCGGGTAATAAACAACTTCTTGATAATTTTCCATCAACATAAACATCTAAAGTTTTATTATATACACTTAACATAATGTTAACCCATTTTTGTAATGGCACATTTGCTACACTACAAGTATGTGTAACATTGCTATCTTCATTAGTATTGGGATATACATCAACTTCAATATCAATATTATTTTGTGTTGGTGCTAAAGATACCAAAGGTCCTTGATTTTTAAATTCATCTGAACGACCAAAAATTACTTTCTTTTCACCATATCTATAATTCCATTCACTTACATAAATCCATAGTGAATAAGTGCAATTCATATTTGGTATTTCCTCCTTAGGTAATTTTGCTGCTAATATTTTTTGCTCAACTTGTGCGTCAGCTAATTCAGTTAATCTTATTTCACCGCCAAATGATCTTGCAAAAATATAAACAATTAAAATGATTATCACTACAAAAATTATTGATTGTAATTCCATTATATAATTAAATAGATAATAAAAAAAATTATCAATAATTTATTATACTTTTATTATACTTTTATTTTAGAATGATTCTTCTAAACTATAACTTATATCTTCCGTTTCACTTTCAAATCTTTTAATAATATCATTTACTTGACTTTTTGATTGTGTTGATAATTTATTATAATTATTTTCTGTTTTTATACCAATCATAATTGATGTATCTTTGCTTTCTTCAATTAGTTCTTTGCTTTCTTCAATTAGTTCTTTACTTTTATCGGAAATTTTATTTCCGGCCCCTGTAAAAAAATTGGAAATTGGATTTATTACATTATTGTTTACGCCTTTTACTGAATTGTTAAATAAATTAGTTATTGAACTAAATATACCTAAATCCATACTTTTCATAATATCTATACCAAAATCTTGCTCTATTGTTGTATTATTTTCATTTAAATAAAATGATTCATTTATTCTTCTAATAGAACTTAATGATAAAGGTTTTGAAAAATATGATACTTCTTTCACTATACCATTTAAACCATTATTTGAACCAATTATTAAAGGACTTTCCTTCAAATATGGTGCTATTTTTTTTGCGGTTGCTACTAATTCACCATTTATAAATACATCAAAATAATTTCCATAATAATTTATAACAACATGATTCCATCTTTGAATTAAAAAGTCAGTTGTTTCATAAACTACTAATTGGTTTTCCATATCATCAGTCATAATTACTCTAAATGTATTATTAGATTCATTATATTCAATATATGGATTATATCCATAATTAAAAATATTTACAAATGTATTCAGTTGGCCTTTAGGATTTATTTTTAACCACATGCTTAAACCATAATTGTAATTATATAATTCTTTTGAATGTAATTTATTTTTTATTTCTTCATAATTTCCCATTTTATTTGCCTTTGATAATTCTAGTTTACCACGTGTTAAATAAATACCTTTAGGTTTATATAAATCACTCAAACTATTTATTGCTAATTTTTTAAATAAATATAAACCTATTAGTAAGAACTCAGCACCTATTAAAATTTTAACACTATTTGGCAATACACTTAATTCTAATTGTATTCTATTATATAAACTATTTGCGTTTTCCATTGTTGATTTACTTTTAAATTTATTATTAACTGATTTTGTATTAACTGATTTTCCATTTACTATTTTTGTATTTAATGTTTCTTTTTTTCCATCACCAAAAAACCAACTATAAAATGATTTTTTTTCACTTGTGTCATTTACTTTTAATTTACCATTTACTGATTTATCTAATTTTGTTGTAGTTGTTGCATTTGTTGTTGCTGTTGCTGTTGCTGTTGCTGTTGCATTTGTTGTTGTTTCTGGGTTTAAACTATTTGTTGATGTTTTTTCTACTCTGTTATTTCTATTATTTTTAAATATTTGAAAAAATTTATATAGAAAAAATGACACTATAGGAATTGCTAATAAAACTATACCTAAATAAAGTAAATAAATTGGATTTTTGTTATAAAGAACATACCCTACATATAAAATAATAAAAAATGAAGCAAATATAACTGACATAATTACTACTTTTAATATTTGATTCAATGACGTTGTAACTGATTTTGAAAAATTAAATAATTGTAAAAATACTTGTATTAATAATACATATAGTAAAAATATTAAAACATAATTTATATATGTTGTATTAAATATTTTTGTTCCATTTATTTCTTTATCATATCTTTTTAATAAATCAGAAAATACAAATATATACATTGCTATGTATAAACCAAAATAAACTATTGAATTTATTAAATATTCTGTTGTCATATATTTTAACAGAATATTTAATTTTTACTTACTTATTATAAATTACAAATTTTCCGATGCTGTTTTTCTACCATGACAATCACGACATAATGCTTCTAAATTAGAAACTTCATTTGTACCACCATATTCAAGGCGTATTTTATGATCTACTTCAAACCAAGCAGGTAATTTTTGTTTACAATGTGTACAACTCCAATTTTGATTTGATGCAACCCATTTTTTCTTTGTTTCACTTACACTTCTCTTACTTGATTTTTTACCCGATTTCATTATTCTTTCTTGTTGACCATTATATTGAGGTGGTCGTTGATACATATGTTGTTGATAATTTGAATTGTATGTTGGATATGCTGTATTCGCACCAGATGTTCCTGTAAAATTTAATATTGGCATTAACATATTACTTGCTGTTCTATCAATCGGCATAAATCTTACAAATTCACTTGCTTGTGCTAACATATTTTTGCTGTGATTTGGATCTTTTTTTATTATTAAATACATCGATAATCCTATAAAAAAATACGTCGCCATTTTTCCATATTTTTTATACGATTTTAATCTATCAAAAAATACATTATCATAATACGCATTTAATACAAAGAAAACTGTAAAAGCTACTATTATAAGTTCAATTCTCATATATTATATATTTCTATTTTTTTATTATTAAACTATCTTTTAATTTTTTCTTTTTCTTTCGCTTTTTTTCTTTCTTGTTGTTGAATTATTTAAAGAAATGTGTTTTTTTCTTTTTTTTGTTTTCTTTCTTTTCTTTACTTTATTATCGGTAGAAGTACTTTTTATTTGTTTTAAATATAAATCTTTTGTTCCTTTCAATGGCACAACGGACTCTAATTCAAATGTAAAAGAACTTATATTTGAAATAGTTCCTTCTGAAGTTATTTGAATTCTTTTTACCCAATCTCTAAATTCTAAAACTGGTATTGGTTTTGTACTATATTTTAACAAAAATAATGTATATAACTCTTTAAACCGGTCTGATATGAAATTTTCTGCACGTTGACTATAACTTTGCTTTCGTGGAGTATCCAAATTCATAACAGGAAAATATGCGTGGAAAAAACCCCATACATCTACATTTCTTAAAAATACTTCTTTAAAATATTTTGTAATATTAAAAGTATTATCTTCATTTCTAAATTCTACTATAATTTCAGCTATATATCTCATTACTACTTCATTATGACGAAACCTCCTTGAACCCATTAAATTTTGCAAAATCTTATTAATATGATCTTCATGACCTCTTCCATATGTTTCAGAAAAAGTTATATAAAAATTCATTAATTTTGGAATTAAACTTTCTACGGATACAGATTTTAATGTTTTTAAAGTACTATCTATAAAACTCAAAAAATCTCCATTTAACATTATTACTGAATATGGCATATTTACATGCAAAGGTCTTCTAAATTCTCTTGGTATTACATCGGGATCTGTAATAACAGTAGACAATCCCCAATCAACAATTTTAACATTATATTTATCATCAATCATTAAATTACTTGCTTTTAAATCTAAATGAAAAACATTCATTGCATTCATTGGTAAAACAGCATTTCCTAATAATTTTTCTAACGAAGCATTCATTTTATTAAATACTATCATATCTAATCTTGAATTTCTTAAAAAAGCATCTAAATCCATACCACCATCAGGTATTTGAATTATTTTTAATTTTTTTAGATTTTTATTAATATTATCTACACTAATTTTTTTTCTAACTAAAGAACTACATTTTAATGTGTAATTAATTTTATCTTCTTTTTTTAACTTTCTTGGACTACATATTTTATTTGGTAAAATAAAATAATCTTTATAATTTGGTATATTAGAAAGAATCTTTTCAAAATTATTTGTAATTTCAAATTCTTTCTTTGCGTTCTTTTTTATCATTAATTTTGAAACTACGCCTAATTTTACTTTATCTTCTTCATCTTTACAATTTATATTTGGACGAAATACACATCCAAAACCTCCTGCACCTATTACACTACCACCTTTTAAATCTGTACTATCTACCATATATAATGTATATAATTTATACAGATAATATTATAATACTATTAAATATATTTTATAATTTCTAAAAAAAATGGAAATTAATATAAAAAAATTGATTTTATACATACAAATATGTTCAACTTTAAATAAATAATAATTCATTGCGTTTAATTATAATGAGTCAATGTGTAAAACAAGTTAACATTGTAAAACATGTTGATGGTGTAAAAGAAATTTTAAATGATAAAAAGAATTGTGTTATTTGTTTGGATATGATTGGAGTAAAAAATTCTTCAACTACAAAATGTGGTCATACATTCTGTCTTACGTGTTTACACGAAAATCTTAAAATTAGTAATAGATGTCCTTGTTGCCGTAAAAAAATACTCAAACAAAAACCGGAAAAACCACTTTCTAAACTTAATAAAAAATTGGCGATTCAAATGATTAAACAAGAAACCCGTGGTTGGGATTGGGATTTAATGATTGAATCATATACTTCATTTCCAGCACACTCAAGAATTACATTACAAAGTGATTTGCAAAGATTTGGCATTGAACTAACAAAAAGATTTATGGCATTTCAAATAAATGGTGATGAGGATGATGTTTATGATTCTGACGATGATTCAGATGATTATATAGAAAATCAACCAGGTGACTATATTGTAGATACTGACGATGATTCAGACGATGAATAATAATAAAAATAATAAAAATAAATTGAAAAAAAAAGGTTTAATTGTTTTTTATTGTAAATAATATATGCTAGCATTGAAACAACTTTCCAAATAAAGAAATATGCAACAACTTAGTGAACAACTTTATCAAGATTGGACTTTTGTTGTCCCGCGGTTTGATGAAAAAATGAAAATTATTCACTTTGATGATGGTAACAATGAATTTAAAGACAAATACCATAATGAATGGATCATATTTGGTGAATGGAAAGGAAAGGTTGCCTTATTTAATAATCAAGAACAATCTCTTGTAATTAAATCTATTAGTTTATGGAAACTTTCACCAATTTAAAAAAATCTATAAAAATAAAAAATAACTAATGCCATTGTAATAATTATTCCAAATGACATCATATAACTATAATTAAATGTTGAAGATACCTTACCATTATTATATTTTTTATATTCTAAATGATATCTATATAATGCATCTTCTAAAGTAATTGTCTCTTTAGGCTCATCTAGTTCTTCATTTACTCTATTATGTATAAAATGAACCCACCTTATAAATGAATCTCTTGAATCTAAGTATGGTGTTACAGGATATTTGTCTAATAATTTTGCAAAATGATCACCACATTCTTGGCATGGTAAAAATATTGGTAAATTTATAACAAAATCATAATATTTTTTCTTTGTAACATTTGAAGGTTTTGTTGGATATGTTATTGCCATAGTAAATATAGTAAACCAAAAATGAGGTCCCCAAACTTCTGGATCATAGTTCATAATATAATAGATAAATAATTTTAATTATATAACAATGACATAAAAACAAATTAATATTTAATATAAGTTATAAGATTTATATTAAATTATGAGTACTATAAATGAAAAAAAAGATACAAGAACAAATGAAATAACAATGTGTCATAATTGTGGTTCAACTGGTCATATATATCATGAATGTAAATTAGCTATTATAAGCATTGGAATAATATTATATAGAAAAAATAAGCAAACTGATAAAATAGAATATTTAATGATTAGAAGAAATGAAAGCTTTGGATTTTCTGATTTTTTTTATGGTAAAATTATAAATTATAATTTATCTATTTTAGAAAATGTCATTGACGAAATGACAATAAAAGAAAAAAAATTAATACAAGATTACATAAATGATATTGATATAGATATAAGTGAAAATCAAAAAAAAAGAATAAATACTATTAATACATTATGTTGTAATTCAAATATAATTAATTTAGATAAAACTATTTCTAATTCTTTTACTAAATGGGAAGAACCTGAATGGGGATTTCCTAAAGGACGTAGAAATAATAATGAAAAAGAATTAGATTGTGCGTTAAGAGAATTTGAAGAAGAAACTGGAATAAAAAAAAATAAAATTTCATTAATTGAAAATGTTATACCATATGAAGAAATATTTATTGCTTCAAATTATAAAACATATAAACATAAATATTTTATTGCTGAAATTGATGATGATGCTCTTTATTCATTAGATAATTATCAAAAAACAGAAGTTTCTAAAATTAACTGGTTTACAATTGATGAATGTATCAAAATAATAAGACCATATAATAGTGAAAAAACTAATATGTTAAATAATATTAATAATTTACTTTTATTCAATACTATTGTATAAAAATATTTATTATAAAAAAAAATATAATAATTAAAACTTATATACAATAATATATATATTTATATATGAGTTTAATTAATAATTATATACAATACCCTAATTATGAAAATGACGATTTTAATATTAAAATAGCAAGTAAAGAAGAATTTCGTGTATCTGGTAAACAAAAGAAACCAAAATCTTATGAAGAAATGGAAAAACTTTCAAAAGATATTTGTGAATCCAAATTTACATTAAGACCACATCAAATTTTTGTTAGAAACTTTCTTAGTTTTCAAACTCCTTATAATTCCCTTATTCTTTTTCATGATGTAGGAACTGGTAAAACATGTAGTGCTATTTCTATATCGGAAGAAATGCGAAACTATATGCAACAAATAGGATTTATAAAACAAATAATAATTGTTGCTTCGCCTAATGTTCAAAATAATTTCAGAAAACAACTTTTTGATGAAAATAAACTGCAACAAAGCGGTAATATATTTACATTATCCTCATGTGTAGGAAATGAAATAATTAAAGAAGCAAATCCTAATAATACAATTAAAACAAAGGAAGAGTTAGTTAAAAAAATAAATAAAATTATTGATAAGTCATATAAATTTATGGGTTATATTAAATTTTCAAAATGGTTAGAAAAATTAACTCCACTACAAATTAAAGAAATTTTTGAAGATAGATTAGTTATTATTGATGAAGTCCATAATATTAGAAATATTGAAAAATCTGTTAATAAAACTTCCAAGGCTACACAAACATCGCAAGGAATATATAAATTAGTTACACATAATTATAATACAAGACTTCTTTTACTATCAGCAACACCTATGTTTAATAGCTATAAAGAAATTATTTGGTTACTTAATATCATTAATAAAAATGAAAAAAAAATGGAGATTAAAAATAGAGAAATTTTTGATGCAGATGGGAATTTTTTAATTGATCAAAATGGTAATGAAATTGGAAAACATAAATTTATTAAAACTATACGTGGTTATATATCCTTTGTTAGGGGTGAAAATCCATACACATTTCCATATAAATTATATCCTTCTTATTTTTCTGAAAATAAAAATTCTATTATTAAATCAACATCATATAATCCTAATAAACAATATAATGACATTAGTATTCCTAATAATTTAGAACATATTGATGTTTTTTTAACAACTCTTGATGAATATCAACAAAGTATATATGAATATATAATTAATTCTCAAAAAATTAATTTATTAAACAGAAATAATGAAGATACTGATTTACGTGAAATAAATAAAAATGGATATACTAAATTAATGCAACCTATGTACGCTCTAAATATTGTATTTCCACATTCTGATATTGATTTAACTAATACTTCCACTTTTCCTAATGTTAAAGATTTAATTGGGAAAAAAGGGTTCTCCAGAATTGTTAAAAATATTAATTCTTTACCCTTAGAATTTAATCCTGAATATTTGGAATCAAAAAGAAGCATTTTTAGTCCTACTAATATTTCTAAATATAGTGCTAAAATTCATAATATTGTAGAAAGAGTTAAAAATAGCAATGGTATATGTCTAATTTATAGTCAATATATTTATTCTGGTTTAATACCTATTGCTTGCGCATTAGAAGAAAATGGTTTTAGTAATAACTCTAAAAAATTAAATTTTATTTCAGATGATTATAAAAAAAAAAATAATATTAAAAATAATAAAAAATCTTATGTCATCATTAGCGGACAGAAACATTTTTCTGAATCAATTGAAACAGATATTAATATAGCAATATCTAAAGAAAATAAAAATGGTGATTTAATTAAGGTTATATTAATTAGTAGAACTGGTTCTGAAGGTATTGATTTTAAGAATATTAGAAATGTACATATATTAGACCCATGGTATAATATGAACAGAAATGAACAAATTGAAGGGAGAGCTGTTCGTGATTGTAGTCATAAAGATTTACCTTTTAACGAAAGAAATGTAGAAATATATTTACACGGAACTGACTTACAAAATGATTATGAAGCGTTAGATATTTATCTATACCGAATTTGCGAAAAAAAATCTAAACAAATTGGTAATGTAACAAGAGTTATGAAAGAACATTCTATTGATTGCTTACTTCAAGATGAAAATAATAAATTTCAAATTACAGATATGAATATTACTGCAGATATTAATACATCTAGTGGTAAAACTATTGCTTATGAAATTGGTGATAAACCATATAGTTCGGTTTGCGATTATATGGAATCTTGTCAATATACTTGTAAACTATTTGATGAGGAACAAAATATTATTAATGATATTAATTCTATTGGTATTAAAAGTGATTCTAGCACATTACACGAAAATCATATTAATTTAAACATTAATACGTTGAAAAATAAAATTAAAGATTTATTTGGTAAACAAGGTTACAAATTAGTATATTCTGAAAAAGAAATTGAACAAATTATTAACTATAACAATCAATATTCACAAATACAAATTGATTTAGCACTATTTCAATTAACTGAAAAAAAAGATATTTTAATTGATAAATATAATAATAAAGGTTTTATTATTTCTATAGATGATATGTATATATTTCAACCATTTTATTCTAATAATAAACATATTACAATTGAAGAACGTTCACAAAATATTGGAATAAAACGAGAACATATTGAAATTTTTCAAGATACAGAATTTGAAACTGAAGTTTCATTTACACTTGATTTTGAACTTGCCAAAAGAACTATTTCTAATATCATTGAATTAATTAATAACCTAATAGAAGATGATTTTTATCAATTATTTAAAAAACAAATTATTTACTATTTTACAGATTATGAATATTATGAAAAAAAAATATTATGTGAACATTTCATTGAAAAATTAAAATTTAATGAGTTATGTAATTTATTTATATATATTATTAGTTCTATTAATATTACTAATCAAAGTGACCAAGATATATATTCATATATTCATTCTTACGTTTTAAAACATACTATTGATATTCCCGCATTTAAATTTATTGGTTTTATTATTCCTAATAAAGATTTGACTGATTATATTATTATTACAAAAGAAGAAACATCTAATGATAATGAACAACCTGTTTGGGATTATGCTGATGAATTGAATATTAGTAAAATACAAGATTTTCTTGATGAAAAATTTATTATCAAAAAAGATAATGTATTTGATATTTATGGTTTTAATTATATTAAAGGTCCTAAAGACAAAAGAACTATGAATAGAAGTATTAAAATTAAATTTTCTGGAAAAAAAAGATTAAGTATTGTTGCTTCATCATTGAGAATGACTGATATTACAAAAGCTTATTCTACTATTGATAACAAACTTAACGATGACAAATTTAAACAATTTGTTACCAACAAACCTATTACTATTAATGTTAATAGTTTTTACTTAGAATTAATTTTAAGATACAAACAAAATACTAGTGAAAATAAAAAATTTTTTATTTCCATTCAAGAAGCATTATATAATTCCGGTTCAGAATTTTTAAATTTAATTTAATAAAAATAAAAATTGAAAATTATTAATTAAAAATAACATTATATATAATTAATATATAATGTTCAAAACTATTATTAAACCCGATGAAGTTAAAAAAAAAACAGGAGATAAAACTGAAATATTTACTCCCCTATTAGAAACAGACGTTGTATATATTCCTTTTAATAAAATTGGCAAAAATGTTGATGAAATTGTAAAAAAAGAATTAGTTAATAAATTAGAAGGAAAATGTATGAAAGATGGATTTGTTGAAACGGGCTCTTTAGAAACTATAAGTATATCCAGTGGTCTTCTGGTTGGTCAATATATTAAATATACTATCGCATATCAATGTAGGGTTTGCTTTCCTGTTGAAAATATGATTATTGAATGCACTGCTAAAAATATTACTAAAGCGGGTATTAAAGCAACACTATCTAAATATGAAAAATCACCTATGGTTATATTTATCGCAAGAGACCATCATTATAGCAATGATAAATTTAATTCTATTAATGAAAATGATGTAATTAAAGTGAAAATTATTGGACAACGTTTTGAACTTAATGATGAATATATTTCTGTTATTGCTGAAATTGCTTAATTTTCTTAAATATTTGAATATAAACTTTACTTATAACTCTATGTTAAATTTTCTATAAACTTTAACATTCTGTTTATTTCTAATTCACTTAAAGTTTCGTCTTCATTAAATAAATTATATATTAATTCATCACTTTTATTTATATTTATCCAATTAAAAAATCCTAATAAATCTTTTTTATCTATCATTAATGTTTCACATAAATTTGTAATAAAAATTATATTACTATACTCATTCGAATACTTTGTCAATATTTTTGTAAATATTATTTCTTGCTTTTTCAATATTGTTTCACTTTTTAATGTTATTAAATTATTGTTCTTACTTTTATGAAATATATAATTTGAATAATATGTTTTCATTAATGATGTCATCTCATTAAACTGCCAAATCTGTTTTTGAAACGTTACTCTATCTATAAAATCAGAAAAGCATATATTTGACAATATTTCACTATATACATTTAAAAAATTGTTATCATATTTTTTTACCTGCTTTATTATATTTTCATGCCATATCAATGATGCTATTGTTCGATCATTATCTATTATTCTTACATTATGTGTGTCTATTGATGAATTATTTAAAAATAAATCCAATATTATATCTTTTACATCTAATTGGAAATATTTATAATCCGTTAATAATTCTTCACTTTTTATTGATTCGTTCTTTTTATTTATTAAATTCACCATTATGTCTATCTTTCTCAAATCATTTTGACACGTATTTGCTACTAAATCTATTATATTTTGTCTTTCATTATTTAAGTAATACTTTTTTATTATTTCTGATATCTGTTTTTCACTTGGCTTTTCAATATAATATGAATTGCAAACCTTTATCATGTCTTTTATCTTTTTATCTATTTTATTTCCACCTATGCAAATTATTGGATTATTCAGTGAATCTTCTAACTTCTGTTTTTTTGTTTTTTTTGCTCTCATTAATTTTATTATATTATTTATACAACTCTTTTCACCTCCTATCATTCCATCTATTTCATCCATTACTATCACTATATTCTTCTTCTTTTTATTAAATAAAGACATTACATTATGATTTGACATATTTTGTTTTGTTAAAGTTTCCAATAATGATTTGTTACGAACATCTGACGCATTATACCAAATACTATCCATATTTACTTCTTTTATTATGTTTTTTATTAACTCTGTTTTTCCTACACCTGTTTCACCATATACATATATTCCTTTTGATTTTGTCATATCATTTTTTTCATTCTCAAAATTATTTAAGAAATTTTTTATATCATTTATTATTTCTGTTCTATCTAATTCAATTGAATAATTATTATATGTCATTTGTTTTATTATTAGTTAAAATACATTTTTATCTTTAATTTATTTCTAATAAATAAGGTAATAATTTTGAACTATTATAAAAAATTATATTGCATTTTATAAAACTAAATAAATTTTTATATTTTTTGTTTTTACTCGTTATTTCATTTTCTTTCAGTATATTTTCTTTTCCTTCATGTTTTATATAATTCTTAAAATTTATTACTGCTTTTAGTCTTATCATTGATAACAATATTTTTATTTTTTTTATTTTTTTTTTCATTATATTATTAAACATAAATGGATAGTTGTAATTATAATGTTTTTTATCTAATAGTCTTAACGCACTATTATTATCAATATGATATATTAAACTTAATTTTGTTTCTTCTTCACCTATATATTTTGCTATTAAATTTAACAATTCATCTGGTAAATCTCTTATTAATTCATAAATAGTCATATACATTTATATTTAAAAATTTTTTCTTTAGAAATAATTACTTTATATTCTTTAATATTTAACTACTTACATTTTCTTCACTTGCCATTTCTTGACATATTGGACCAATATTAGTTATACCATCCCAACTTTGCTGACAACCTTTTGACCATAAGTATTTTTTACACTTTCCACCAGCACCTTTATATGCTTGAATATTATCAAAATCTATTTCTCTTAAACATTCAGAATTTCCTATATCTCTTACATTCACACATATATCTCCATTTCCATCTTCTTTTTGTTGCTTTTCCCAATAATCTGGACAATCTGCTACTGAAGGAGGCCATGTAGATAATGATTTCTGGTAGTTTAACATTACAGCAACTGTTATTAAAGATACTATTAATAAAATTATTGCAACAATTGATAATGTTGATTTATATTCCATATATATATAATTGCGAAACTTTTTTTTACCTAGATATATATATTATGAATTTTACTGAACTATCTGATTTAGAAAATGATAAACTACAATTTGTTGATACTAAAAAGGAAATGATACAACCTCCCAATCAACATATTTTATTTCAAATGAAAGATAAAATACCTAATGAATCCAAAACATATCACGACGCATTACAAGGAAATATGTATGATACTACTCTAAGCAATGCTTATTTTTCTGGGCAAAATCAAGATATATTGCAAAATGCTATTAGAAAGGGGGTATACGATAAATCTAATGGTAAACACATTGCTCCTAGACAAGACCCTGATGGTCTTAAATCTATTATGAGAAGCATCTTTTTACAACATTCACCTAATAATCCTAATAATATTACAGACCAAATTAAAATGTTAAATAAACTTGTTATTGAATACTCTGTTCCACGTGTATATAGTAATGTTGAATCATATTTACATTATAGGAATGATAGTGAGAATATACACGAACCTATTGCACGTCCTACTATGACTAAAACTACTATTCAACTTCAACCTAGATTTTGGTAGTTATTAAGAGATTTTTTCTAAATTAAATAACATATATTTAATATGTTATTTAACACCCTTCAAGATAATATCTTAATATGAGAGATAAATGAAAAAATATTTTTCATTTTTGTAATTTTAATTTTTTGATTTTTTTGATTTTTTTGACTTTTTTGACTTTTTATTTATTTTTGTTTTTCTTTTTTCTTTTTTTAATTTTTTATTTTTTTTTGTTCTTTTCTTTTTTCCTCCAGGAGGAGTTTCATATCCATTCTTAATTCCATTCTCAATAAAACCTTTAGGACCTGCTTCTGGAGGTTTTATTGGACTACCTGGTGGAGGAGTATAATATGCCGTATTATTATTATTATTTCCCATATTATTTCCCATATTTAAAAATGGCATTGAACCAAATGGCATTGAACCAAATGACATTGGTTGTTCATCATTATTCGCTCGTCGTTTTTTTCCTCTTTTAGGTGCTCTTGGCGGTGATTTAACTCCTACTTCGTACCCTCGATAAACCAAAACATCATTTATTGGAGGACATAATGCCATTTCCGCGTGAATTGTTCCGCCACGTGCATCGCCTCTATAGTTACCATTCATAGCATATCCATGACAATCATGTTCTTCTTTTGTTTTACATAAATGTTCCATTATTTTTACATCACTTTCACCGGTTGTAACTCTAAATTTTTCACCTGGCATTCCTATAGTGAAAGTTGTATCCAATAATCTTTTCATATCATCAGTCGCTTTTACATAATATGGGTGTGTTTTCTCTAAATCCATAAATGATAATAAATGCAAATCTTTGGTTGTTTTAAATTTATGTATAATATGACCATATTTCTCCGCAACTGCTTTTTCAAAACCAAAAAATGTTATTTGTGTATTTTCAAATATTTTACTTTTAGAACCAAAATATATCATTGTATCCTTGGGTAAAATAAAACACGGGTTTCCTTTATTATTCTGTATAATTGCCTCATTTATTTCAAATTCCATATATATATAAAGCTTACAAAATATTATTAAAAAAATAAAAATTATATAAATTTTTTTTGTTTTTATTTTAAATTTATTTATGTATTTTATTTTATTTGTATCTATTCACACGATGTTAAAGAATTTTTCGTTGCTTCATAATTTGTATATAGTATATTTGTAGTAATCCAAGTTCCCAACCCTAACCACATATTTGACATTACTATTAACGAATTGTGATTAATCCATTCTAAACCTCTACATAATGGATTCATTGCATTCAGTGGAGAAGTTATAACACCCCAAAAAGTAAAAGGAACACATATATTTGCATACAAATGTATACAAATATAATGTAAAATTATCCAACCCAAATAAAATCCAAATGGTTTGTAAACCAATGATGTTATTGTTACAAACATATTATTTATACTTTCCATATTTTCCATATTTTTAAATTCAAACATTTCTTTTGATTTTTTATTCATAATACAAGTAATAAATCAAATAATTATTTTTCAATTTTTATTAATATATATTTTATTATACGTTATTGCTATTTTTTTGTTTTCACTATAAAGTATAATATGCCAAAAGTTTTAAGTATTGATGTTGGAATGAAAAATTTAGGCTTTTGTTTATTTGATGTTGTTGATAAAAAAAATTGGAGTGTATTGAAATGGGATTGTATTAATATTTGTGAAGAAAAAGTCATATTATGTTGCCACGATGTTAAAGGAAATCCTTGCAATAAACTTGCGAAATTTACTAAAAATGATAAACCTTGTTGCAAAAAACACGCTAAAAATTATGCTATACCTAATTCTACCTTACATATATCTAAAATTAAAAAAATGAAAATGAACCAATTATACGATTTTATGGATAAAAACGAAATTCATTATGAAAAACCTATTATTAAAAATAAACTTATTGAATTAATTGAACAACATATTAAAGAAAAATATTATGACCCTATTGTTCCCGTAAGGGCTGATTGTATTAACTTGATTGATATTGGTAGAACTATGAAAAAAAAATTTGACCTACTTTTTGCTTGCGATTTAGCTGATTTAGATAAAGTCATTATTGAAAATCAAATTAGTCCATTAGCTAGTAGAATGAAAACATTACAAGGTATGATTACACAATATTTTATTATGCGCACTAATAGTGAAATTACATTTATGTCTTCTGAAAATAAATTAAAAATGTTTGAAGATAAAAAAGCTAGTTATAGTGAAAGAAAAAAATTAGGTATTCAAAAAACAAATGAAATTATTAACGATACCAATTTTTCTTCTATGTTACAATGGAACGATATTTTTAATAAACATAAAAAAAAAGATGATTTAGCAGACTCATTTTTACAAGGATTATATTATATTCAAAAATAATCTATAAAATTATTTACACCCTTGAAGATTTAAAATGGGACAAAATATAATAAAAATATATACATTTTTTTTATTATATATAGTATCGTAATGGATTATGAGGAAATAATAAAGGCATTGGAAAAAGAACTACAATCTACTAAACAAGAACTTCTTCACGCTCTTAATCATCTTATACTTTAGTTTACACTTTTTTATTCAATATCATTTTCATCATTTTCATCATTTTCATTATTTTCATTATTTTCATTATTTTCATTATTTTCTTTATCTACTATTACTTCCTTTGCTATATTTTTTATTACTTTTTTTGTATTCTTTTCTTGGAAATTTTCCTCACCTTTTCCAAACCTATTTGTTA
>ERZ807291.3002-NODE-3002-length-24476-cov-25.883829_pt1 | contig 24476 bp, 21 predicted proteins | sample MGYA00521257_ERZ807291 | MGnify/ENA primary metagenome ERZ807291 (study PRJEB31413, sample SAMN03169783) | marine metagenome | biome: Marine; feature: Water; material: Subsurface seawater | place: North Sea | collected 2011-04-28 | depth 1 m m ... | reverse complement strand
AGGAGCTTTTCCCCTCCATTTTAATTGGCACAAGATCACCAAGGATACCGTAATCACAAGCCAGGGAGCAAACCATTCGGAGGATGCCTGAAAGAGCATACCTGGATCGGCGGCCAGTTCGGGCTGTTTGCGTAGGTTGGCCACAAGGAGTGCATAGAGAATACCGATACCGCCATAGCCTAAGTTCAGTGCGAGTCCCTTGAAACTAAGCAGGGTCGCCCGGATGGATTTGTCCCCGGATTTGTTCAAGTAGTAGCTGGTGCAAAAACCGGTCATGCCCATCGCGGCAAAGAGAAGCATGGAAAAAATCACCCCGAAGTAAGGAATGAAAAAGCGAATGCCAACCAGAGCGAATAAAGTAAGACCGGAAATGATGAGAAAATTTTGATTGGAGCTGAACCGTTCTGCCATCCCGCGGGAGATGCGGGCAACCACCATCGCCTGGAGAGCGATGACTGCCCCGATGACGCCAAAGGCAACCTCGGGGTAGGAAATTTGCCGGTAATATTCACTGTTCATGGTGATGAACATGCGAATGACACTGTCGATGGTGGCTGCCGCCAAAATAACAATCAGGGCGAAGGGAGTACGCCAGATCCAAAGAGCAACTTTCCAGGTCTGGGAAAAGGCAGTCCGGACGGTTACCACCTTGCTTGTGGACTGGTAGTTTTCAGTTTCCTGAAGAGATAAGGCGGCAAGCAGGGTAAGGAGGGCAGTGACCAGGTTGAGGAAGATGGGCCAGCGCATGGTATCCTGCTGGGTGAGTGAAACTTCCAGCCCGAGAAAGTGGCACACCTGACTCATTGCATCGGGGTCATATAAAAAACCGCCGGTCAGAAGTGCCACCATGAACGCAAAGGACTGCCAGCGGGTAACCTTTTGCAAAATCATTGCCCAGTCCTCTTTTTTACCGGCTTCATCCATGGAGTCATAGACCAGGGCTTCGTCCGCTCCACTGGCCGCGGCTTCGGCAAGCCCGCTGAGAACACGGTTAATGGCGAGGATCCAGAAAAGAAGGTCGAGGTTGGAGGTAGGGGCAAATCCCCAGACCAGCATTTCCACCACCATGAGGATGCCGGCGGTCACGATCATTTTTTTCCGGCCAATCATATCTGATAGTGCCCCCGAGGGAACTTCGGCCAGAATGATGGTGGCCGCCCAGATGGAATTAAGGATGGCAAACTGTTCAAGCGTCATCCCGAAATCAAGATAGATGACCGCAAAGACCGGATAATAAAACCGGGCATTGAAGAACATACGGAACGCAATGAAATTGCGCACATTGGCCTGGGCGATTTCCAAGCTTTTACTCACGGGTTCGAAGCAGGCAGGAATTTATCCCTGACCCAGGGAACGCATAACAAAATTGCCGTTCCCAAAGTTAGGCATATCCAAGGGGATAGACCCAGGCCAAGCGGGATAAAGCCAGCCAGGGCGGCAATGCTTGCGGCGAGCAAAGCATAGGGGAGTTGGGTGCGGAAATGATCGTAGGGCGGGATCTCGCATGCCACAGAGGACACAAGGGTGGTGTCGCTCAGAGGAGAGCAATGATCCCCAAATACCGCACCGCTAAAAACGGCGGCGATCGCAGAGGCCATCATGGCATCGGAACCAGGTGCCAGGGATGCACAGACGGGAACAGTCAGGGGCATGAGCACACCCATGGTGCCCCAGGAGGTCCCAGTGGTGAAGGAAATCAATACCCCAAGCAGAAATACCGACACGGGGAAAAGGGCTGGTGAGAGAGAGCCAGTAAGGGTTTGGGATAAATAGGCAGCCGCCCCAAGTTCGCGTAGCGTGCCACTGAGGCACCAGGCGGCAAGGAGGACAAGGGAAGGGGAGATGAAGCGCCCAATCCCCCGAGCAAATTCCCGAAGGGATGAGGACCCGGTGGCGGATATCGCTTTTCGGTTATAAAAATAAGCCACCAGGCAGGCGATGATGGAACTGTAAAGGAGTACAAGATTGGACTGGGCATCCCCGAATGCCTGTTTGATTTTGAAAAAAGTGACCGGCCAGGCAGTTCCTTCGACTCCATTCTGGTATAATCCAAGGAAAAGACATCCGATGAGCACCGTCAGGGGAATAAATACCCTGGATTGCCCATTGGATAAATCCTTATCATTTCCTGAATTCAACTCATCGGGGGGAGTGAACTTGGTGCGGGCGGATTCCTCGAACTTTTTCATCGATCCGAGGTTGAGTGACCTGCGGATTGTCAGAGCCACTAATACCAGGGTGAACCAGCAGTAGAAATTTCGGGGAATGGAGGAAAGAAAGAGAGCAAAAGGCTGACTATCCGGAATGCCTGCAGCGAGGTAGCCTTCCCGGATCATGGAAAGCTGATACGCAATCCAGGTGGACATGATGGCAACACAGGCAACTGCCGACCCGGTGGAATCAACCAGGTATGCAAGCTTGGCCCGCGATAACCCAGTTTTATCCGCAAGGGGACGAAGGGCACGTCCGGCAAGGAGGGAACTGGCCAAGCCGTCGAAAAAACAAACGATGCCAATCGAGAATGCGGACCATTCAACCTTTTTCGACAGGTTTCCTCCCTTGCTTAGCCAATTGCCTAGAATTTTATCAAATCCACGCCCTTTTTCGAGTAAGGAAGCAAATCCGCCAAGCAGCAGAGTGAAAGCAAGAACGCTAAGGTTCCACTCACTGGATAGGGCAGGGACAAGAATATCGGAAATAAAGACGATGGGGGCTTGCAATAGATTTCCCTGGGTCATGAGAATAACCCCGGAAACGGCACCGATCAAAAGGCCCGGCAGGGCTTTTCTTAGGAGTAAAACCGAGAGAAGGGCAACCAGGCTGGGCCATATTGAAACAATGGGTTCGCGAAAATGGGAGAGTACGAAGGTAAGTGCGAGGAGTAACAGTACCAATCTTTTCCCATATCTCATGTGCGATCAGAGATTAGAGCACTGGAAATTTCTTACCAATCGAAATCTTTGAGAAAAAGAGCGATCGTTAGCCCATGATGGAGAGGCTGTGAATAATTTTATCGGAGTGCATAATTTTAAGGAAATCATTCCTTTCTGTAACCTGATTTTTACATAAATTGTAAGTGATCCTTCTTGCTTATTCACAATTTAGAGGGTATTATGTTATCTAATATTTAAGGCAGGACTCTATTAAATATATTTAACAAACAATTTTGGTGGAAATGGAACATTGGCACATTCTTTGCAATCACATTCGTGTGAACTGATTTTTGGTTTATTTTATTACAACTTTACTTTCTAGATAACATGAAAACACTTTTTGAGGATGATCTAAAGGATGCTGGCTACGATTTGCCCACTTCCGGGTTATGTTACAACCTTGATCCCGAAGATGCCAAGGCATTGATCGCCGAGGGCGAATGGTTACTTGCAGAGGATGAACTGGTGGCAAAAGAGGGGGAAGAGCAGCAATTTCTTTACCTCATCGTTTCCGGATCCGTGGAACTATCCAAGCGGGATGAAAAAGGGAAGCAACAGCTCATTGCCCACTTGGGCACGGGAGAAACTTTTGGGGAAGTAGCGTTCTTGCGGGGCCACATCGCCTCGGCAACTTCCGAGACCCGAGGCTTGTGCATTCTCTGGCGGATGAACCATGATCAACTGCTCGAGTTTATTGGCAGTCATGGAACCATTGCCGGGCAGTTGTGCCTAAACCTTGCCGGCTTGCTGGCAGACCGATTGCTTAAAGAAAACACCGTCGTTTCCAGTGTTAAGATGGACCTTGAGGATGCCATCGCCAGCCTCCGTGCGGTTTCGGAAGAAGATAACCTTAAAACAAACGCCCTCAAAGAACTCCAAAGTAAAGTGGACAGCCTCAACCACGCCACCCGGGCCAGGAAAGAGCGGCTGAGTAAGGGTGCGAAATTTAACTCCATCTCCATGATTAGTATGGCGGTGGCCTCTTTGGCAGTCGTGGGAATGATCGGTCTATACAATTCCTTTGATCATGACGCCCCCGGTAAAGTAGTTGCCCTGAATGATGAGTTGGAGGGCATGAAGAAAAATGAGGCTTTCTATTTGGAGCTGAAGAAGCGTATTGAAGGTGAGAATGAGGAACTTGTGCTGGAAAATTCAAACATCAAAACCCTCACAAATTCCCTTTCCGCAGAGCTTGCGAGTACCCGAGAGCAATTGAGCTATCGCGATTACGAGTTTGATTCCTTGAAGGCTAAACTTATGGAGACGGAGGAGGAACTGGCCGCTTTGATCAGTTTGGAACAGGAAGCCCAAAAGGATGAGGTCCTGGTCGAGGTTCGTCCTTCCGATTTATATGTCCCACTGATCCCTCAGGAATTCCTTGATCAGATAAAAGATTGGACGCAAAATTACTCAACCCTTGCGTTTCCTTGTGATGTGAAAGTGGTCAATGAAGCGGTTGTGCTTTCCGATCTTGAATTAACCGCAAATGTGGAAGTTGAGGTGGGGGGGGCTATTGTGGTTACCCGTTTTCACCCGGTGTCGGAGGAATATGTTGTGGCAAAGCAGGGTGACAGTGACACCTTCATGGCTTCAGTTCACATAAATAATACCAATGTGATGGAGGTACTCGCCGAAAAATTTGTCGCTCACATGAGAAACATGGGAAGGGATGTACCCAACCCTTATATGTCCAACCGTTTTTCTCAGGTTGATCAAAACTTCTCCGATAAAGACTGATTTATTAAGCCACCCCGGGAGTAACCCAGGTTTACTGCCCAATCAGTCATTAATCTTGTAGTTGACCGTATTTCCCCCCCCGCTATCGGGGTGCCGGCCAAAGTGCAGTAACAAATAATCTGTTTACAGCCTAACTGACCAGATCAGAGGATTGCTTAGTTGAGTGAGGCCAGATCGATGACAAATCGGTATTTAACCTGGCTTTTTTCCATTCGTTTGTAAGCCTCATTAATTTCATCCATGCGGATGACCTCCACTTCGGAAAGGATGTTTTTTTCACCGCAAAAATCGAGCATTTCTTGAGTCTCTGCAATCCCCCCGATTAGAGATCCTGCAAGACTTCGTCTGCCAAAGATTAGTTGAGCCGCATTTACCTGACTGAGTGGCTCGACAGCTCCAACCACACACATGGTACCATTGGTTTTGAGCAGCTCGAGGTACGGGGTGAGATCATGATTTACCGGTATGGTATTGAGCAGAAAATCAAAGGATCCATTTTCTTTTGCCAGGGCCGCGGGATCGGAAGAGAGCACAACATCATCGGCTCCGAGAAGACGGGCGTCGTTTCCCTTTTCTTCCGAGGTTGTAATCATGGTGGTGTGTGCTCCCAAAGCGTGGGAAAATTTGATACCCATGTGGCCCAGACCACCAAGCCCAATAACCCCAACCTTTTGGCCCGGACCGATCTCCCAGTTTTTCAGGGGTGAGTAGGTGGTGATTCCGGCGCAGAGCAGTGGGGCGATGCCCGGTCCGCTTAAGGAATTTGGAACGCGGAGAACAAAAGATTCTTTGGCTACTATACTGGTGGAATATCCCCCATAGGTAAAGCCACCTGGGTCAGCAGATGCTGAATTGTAGGTGGCGGTAAACCCATTCAGGCAGTACTGCTCCAGGCCTTTTTCGCAGTTATTACAAACCCCGCAAGAATCCACCAGGCAACCAATAGCGGCAAGGTCGCCAGCTTTGAAGTTTTTAACCTCGTGCCCAACTTCAGTCACCCGACCCACAATCTCATGACCAGGTACGACCGGATAATTAGTCATACCCCAATCATTATTGACGAAGTGAATGTCGGTGTGGCAAACCCCACAATGTTCGATTGCAATTTGGATATCGGTGGGGCCGGTTGGACGGCGTTCGATCGTACAGGGGGCAACCCGGGCTTTGGGCCCGGATGCAGAATAGGCGGATATATTATTCATTAGGAGAGTTTACAACCAATACACAATGGCAATGCAAGCAGGCAAGTAGCAGGTGCTGCAAGCTTAGGGGGAACCGAAAAAAGGTTCTTTGAAAAAACTTATGCTATGGCAACTTTGCCAAAGGATTCGATTTCCTGAACCATGGACCGTACTTCGAGACGCAATTCGTTCAATTTACCACGGGAAATTTCTATCTTGTCCCGAATCGAAGTTTGCAGCTCCTTGTTGATTTCGGACAGGCGATCGCTGAGTTTTTCCAGGTTGGCAGTAGCCTGTTCGATTAAATCCGAACCCTTGTTCTGGGCAGATTGAAATGCGGAGAGCTTATTTTCAACAATTCGCGAAACTTCCTTCGTTTCTGCAAGGAGGATTCTTTCGCTCGGTACCCGTTTGAGGTTGCTGGTCAATCCGAGTTTGGAAAGCGTCCAGATGATCCATTTGGATGGGTCGAGTTGCCAAGGCTTAACCCCATTGCGGTAATCCCATGCAAACTCGTGATGGTAGTTGTGATACCCTTCGCCCATGGTAAAAATTGCTGCCACCCAACTGTCCCGGGCAGAGTGCTCAGTAGAGTAGGGCTGTTTCCCAACCATGTGGCAAAGAGAATTTATGCAAAAGGTGGCGTGCTGAACCATCACCACACGGGCTACACCAGGTATAAGGAACCCACCGAGTGCACCTACTGCAGGAAGAAGGTTCCCACTGAAAACGGCGTAATAATATCCGATAATGGATGGAACAATAAAGCTAACCGTAAAGGAAATGGCATGAACCCATTTGTGCTGCCATGCCACGAGCTTGTCGTTATTGAGGTCGGGCACATTGTCGAGAGGGGGTTCCGGTTTCAGTTTAAACATCAACCATCCCATGTGTGCCCAAAAGAACCCCTTGGAAATGTCGTAGGGGTCATCATCGGTATCAACATGTTTATGGTGCTTTCGGTGTTCGGAACTCCACCAGATGGCGGAATTTTCAAACGCCGCAGCCCCAAAAAGTAGGACATAGAGTTTGACCGGCCATTTGGCATTAAACGCTTTATGGGAAAATAGCCGGTGGTATCCAACGGTAATACTCATGCCTGTGGAGATATAATAGAAGAGAAAGACCCCGAAGAGGAACCAGTCCCAACCATAATTCCATAGATAATAAGGAACCGCAGTAACCGTTAAAATGGCGGTAAAGATGAGAAAACCACTCGTTACCCACTCCACCCGATTGAATGGTATATTTTTGAACATATAATTCAGTTTAGTGAAAAAAGAAAAAAAGGCGAACAAGAAAGTACAGCAGTAAACCGAATCATAGGATTGAACTAATCTTTCAAGAAATCATTAAGAAATTCCTTGTTAGATCCGAATTTCGTTGTACTAAATAAAGAGTCCATGGTGGGCATCATTAAAATCATTCAATCAACAAATTACTTATGAACAAATTCAAAGTCTTCGTTTCAAGTGTTCTTTTCATTAGCTTGCTTTCCCTTTCCGGATGCTTCGTTACCAAGGCGGGAAATTATGTTTCGGAAAAAAGCAAGGCTGGTTGGTCTGCCACAAAATCATTTTTTGGTGCTGACGAAAAATAATACATTTTAGATTTCATGAAATCCTCCCTCATCCCCGTTCTGTCTTCTTTTTGCCTACTTTTGGCAACCTCCTGCTCCCTGACCGAGTTGGGAGCTACCATTAAAAACAAAGTGGTGGAAGGATCCGACTATGTGGTCGAAAAGTCCAAGAGTGCATATCATTCATCCAAGGCCGCGATTGGTCTTGGTGATGAGGAACCCACCGATCCCAACATTCTTTTCCTCAAGGGGAAAAAGGGTGCAGGGAAGGGGAAAACCGTAGTCTTAATTTCCGGTGACGAAGAATACCGTACCGAAGAAAGCATGCCAATGCTTGCTAAAATTCTGGCTGAAAAACATGGTTTTACCTGCAAAGTCCTTTTTTCGTGGGATGAGGGAGGAAAGTACATAGATCCGGACAATCACAAAGGGGTGAAAGGTTGGCATCACCTTGATTCCGCTGATCTTATGGTAATTGGTACTCGTTTTCGCGACCCTTCCCCGGAAGACGCCAAGCATGTGACGAAATTTCTCAATGAAGGAAAACCAGTTATCGGAATACGTACTTCGACCCATGCTTTTAAGTGGTTGAATGACCGTTCTTTTGGCGGATCCATAACCTTTAAGGATTTTGGGCCCAAAGTTATGGGGGAAGGTTGGGTGAGCCACCATGGAAAGCATAAAGTGGAAGGAGCACGCGGAGTGATCGAGTCCGCCAATGCGGATCATCCCATTCTTCGCGGGGTAAGTGATGTATTTGGACCGTCCGATGTTTATGGAATCAATGCCCTCACCTCCAAAGACACCATCTTACTCCGGGGGCAGGTAACCGAGAATCTGGACCCCAAATCCAAGCCTGTAGCGTCCAAAAATAATCCGATGCAGCCCCTTGCCTGGTTACATCCCTATTCCTCTCCAAATGGAAGCAAAGGCACGACCTTCTGCACCACAATGGGGGCATCCGTTGACTTGGTCAGTGAGGATTTACGCCGGTTAATTGTGAATGCCTCCTACCACCTGACCGGGCTGGATGTTCCAGCCAGGGCAGATGTTACCTACGTCGATCCCTTTTATGCATCCTTTTACGGGTACACCAAAAACCAGAAAGGATACTGGCAAAAAATGGACATGCAACCTGCTGATTATGGGCTAGGGGAATCTCCATTTGCTGCGGACCCCACGGGCTCTCCAGAGTGGCCGTATCGTGATCTTCCAAGCAAGTAAGTAGAAGTTGATTGTCTGTTGTTGGTTCCTTCCAGCAGTGGAGGATGACCATGCTTTTTCGGTTGGCGATAGACCGCCAGTTTAATTATGAGCGATACTGAAATCCTGTTAATTCGTCATGGAGAAACCGAGTGGAATCTCTGTGGACGTTGGCAAGGGCATGCGGACTCGGCCCTTAGCAAAAGAGGAATTGCACAGGCTGTAGCTCTTGGGAAACGCATGGCAAATGAACAGGTGGACTTTGTCTATTCCAGTGATCTGGAAAGAGCACAGCATACGGCCAGGTTGGTCGGGGGGCGGAGCGGTTGGTCCTTTGATCTGATGCCCGAATTACGTGAGCGTGACCTCGGTGTTTTAGAGGGATTGACCACCGATGAAATGCTCGAAAAACAGCCAAAGGTGTATGCCTCATTTTGTGCGGATGGACCCGAATATGTGCCACCCAGTGGAGAAAGCTTCCGTCAATTTGCCGACCGATGTTTTTTGGCTATTGAAACTTTGGCAAATAGGCATCCCGGCAAAAAGATCGTTGCGGTTACCCACGGTGGGGTTTTAGGGGCGGTTTTTCGAAAGGTTTTGAATATTGGTCTGGATTCGGAAAGAAACTTTCTCCTGCTCAATTGTTCGATCAACCGCATACAAAAGGCAGAAAATAAATGGAATCTTCTTAGTTGGGGAGATGTCGCTCATCTAGAGGGTATGGACTCTCTTGATGACTCCTGATTTGTTATTTTTTTTGCCCTATATTTAGTGGGTTCCATTCCGCCCTTTAGAAGTATAAAAATATGTAAAAACATAAAATAAATCATCAAAATCTTGAAATTATATATTAAATTCGAGAATAATTTGATAAAAATGAATTTTGGGGGTATTCTATTATTATGAAAATCGATCCCAGAAATGATCTTTTTGAATACCGTTTTCACTACCATCTCGAAGATACTGTAGGTTACGCAGATAAGTACTTCCTTGCCCATGACTTTAAGGAAGCCAAAGAAATGTTTGAATATGCATGCAGTAAGAGAGCCTCTTCTGCCCTTCTTGAAAGGGTGGAGATGTGGAACCGTTGGGCGGACCGGTGGGATGAAGTTGAGTTTTCCACGAAAGATCCTTGTTTGAACTGACTTGACCTGATCTAAAACTCCTGCTGCAGCAGGAGATGATCGGGTTATTGTGAATAACTTTTATTAAATCTCTTTTGCTATTTTAGGTTTAGTGGGATTGTTTAGAATATGCCTAGGAGAGATGATATTGAGGAATTTTTTGAATTTCGTATTCAATTCCATCACAAAGACTCTGAATTTATCAATGATCGTCACTTTACCGCAATCAATGCCCAATCCGCCATTGAAATGTTTGAGTTTGCCTGTCGCAAAGAAGAACTTGATGTAAAAATTGCGCTTATCGAAAAGTGGAACCGGTGGGCAAATCGTTGGGAAAATGCAGAGTTGGCGGTTCAGGAGGAAGCAGACTTAGTCTTGTAATCTTTCTGACCGTTGGGTTTCAGCCAGATTGCTGAAGCTCATTTTTATTGTATTCAAATATTGTTTTTACCTGAGACTGACTGCTGATTATATACACTCAGCTATGTCTCTAAAAACAACCGGCCATGCAGATACCGTTTTTCAGTTAGAAAGTTCTGCTTTCCCCACAACTGGACCCCGAGCAGGTCGTTTATCTCTACCGAAGGGTGAGGTCCTTACCCCTGTATTTATGCCAGTCGGCACCCAAGCCACCGTCAAGGGTACCATGCCTGGTGAATTGCGTGATGTGGTTCGTGCACCGATAATTTTGGGAAACACTTACCATTTAAACCTTCGACCAGGAGTCGATGTGGTCAGGCAAGCAGGGGGATTGTCTGATTTCATGAACTGGGGAGGACCGGTTCTCACCGATAGCGGTGGATTTCAAGTTTTCAGCCTTTCGAAATTAAGAAAAATCAATGATGAAGGCGTAAGCTTTCGATCGCATCTCGATGGGCGGGAGATTTTTCTGGGTCCCAAAGAAGCGGTTGAGATCCAGGATGGTCTGAGGTCGGACATTGCCATGTGCCTGGATGTCTGTCCGGCAGCTAACGACAAGCGTGAAGATGTAGAAAGTGCAGTCAGTCGCACAACTTTGTGGGCAGGAGAATGCCAAAAAGCATGGGCTCAAAGCAGCGGACCATCCGAAGGCAGAAATTTATTTGGGATTGTTCAAGGGGGTCGTTTTGAGGATTTGCGCAGAAAATCAGCACAGGAATTAATCGAGCTGGACTTTCCCGGGTATGCCATCGGTGGGGTAAGCGTTGGGGAAACCGAGGACGAGATGCTTGAGCAGGTAAGTTGGACAACATCCGTACTTCCTGCTGATAAACCGAGGTATGTGATGGGAGTAGGTACCCCGGTTCAGCTTTTACATATGGTTGGCATGGGGGCAGACATGTTTGACTGTGTGATGCCCAGCAGGGCAGCCCGGCATGGGATGGCCTACACCGCGAACGGGACTCTCAATTTACGCAACGAAAGATTTAAGGAGGATTATTCGTCCTTGGATGAAAATTCAGATTGCTACGCATCTTTGGAGTTTTCCAAGGCCTACATCCGTCATTTGATCCAGGCAAAAGAATCCCTGGCTGGCACTATTCTTACCCTGCATAACCTGCGTTTCTTTGTTTCGCTGATGGAACAGGCGAGAATTCATATTCTTCAGGGTGATTTTGCTAGTTGGTCTGCCCAGTGGATTGCCAATTACCAAGCAGGGGCTTAGTCTTGACTATACGCCTGCGATCAAGCATGTTCAAACCCTTGCTTACGGGCATCTAGGTCGGGCCGTAGCGCAGTCTGGTAGCGCACTACGCTGGGGGTGTAGGGGTCGTGAGTTCAAATCTCACCGGCCCGACCAATTTTTTTACCTTTCCACTTTGGAAAAGAAGGGTTTTCAAATCCTCACCATCTGCTAGAAATATAATTTTGCACAATTTATGAAAACTCTAGTAACGGGAGGAGCCGGATTTCTTGGTAGTCACATTTGCGAGCGTTTGCTCGAACAAGGTCACGAGGTAATTTGCCTGGATAATTTTTTTACCGGAAATAAACAGAATGTTGCCCATCTGCGGGAACATTCCAATTTTGAACTCCTCCGGCACGATGTGATTGACCCTTTCAAGGTGGAGGTCGACCGGATCTACAACATGGCCTGTCCTGCCTCCCCGGTTCATTACCAGTACAACCCGATCAAGACGGTAAAGACATCTGTGATGGGTGCGATTAATTGCCTGGGCTTGGCCAAACGGGTAGGTGCACGAATATTGCAGGCATCCACCTCGGAGGTATATGGGGATCCAGAAGTTCATCCCCAGCCGGAGAGTTACCGGGGAAATGTGAACCCCATCGGTTTGCGTGCCTGTTACGATGAGGGAAAGCGGTGTGCGGAGACCCTGTTTTTTGATTATCACCGAGAAAACAAGGTCGATGTACGGGTGGTTAGAATTTTCAACACCTACGGTCCACGCATGGCACCCGATGATGGAAGGGTGGTCTCCAACTTTATCGTGCAGGCTCTAAGAGGGGAAGACCTCACCATATATGGCGATGGTTCCCAGACCCGTTCGTTTTGCTATGTCGATGATTTGGTTGAAGCCATTTTGCGTACCATGGAGCAGGATGAAACCGTCGGTCCTGTAAATATCGGCAATCCGGTGGAATTTACCATCCGGGAACTTGCCGAGCAGGTGTTGGAAAAAGTTGGCTCTTCCTCGAAATTGGTGGAAATGCCACTGCCCTCAGACGATCCAACCCAGCGCAAACCAGATATTTCACTGGCCAGACAGGTACTAGGCTGGGAGCCCAAAATTCAACTTGCGGAAGGATTGGAGCGCACGATTCCTTATTTCCGCGAAGCCATTGCCCGTTAATTTGAACCTTCTTTCCGGTATTTTTAAAACATGAGTTTATTCTCCCCCTTTCAATCGGTTATGCAGTCCCTCAAAGGTCGGCAGTATCGAAAATTTATCAAGAAGTGTGCCCCGGTTGTTGTCCAAATCAATAAGATCGAAGAGGGGCTTCAGTCCTTGAGTGATGATGAGTTAAGGGGCAAAACCAACGAGTTTATGCAACGCTTTAAGGACGGTACGAGCTTGGATGACTTGTTGCCCGAGGCCTTTGCGGTGGTCAAAAACGGTGCCCGCCGGCTCTGTGGTAAAACCATTGATGTGTGCGACCAACCCATTGAATGGCAAATGGTGCATTACGATGTGCAATTGATCGGGGGGATGGCTCTGCATGAGCGGCATATTGCAGAAATGGCAACAGGTGAGGGGAAGACCCTCGTATCCACCTGCCCGCTCTATCTCAATGCACTTTCCGGTCAAAACTGTCAATTAGTCACGGTTAATGACTACCTGGCCCGCCGGGATTCTCATTGGATGGGTGCACTTTTTGAATTTCTCGGCCTATCCGTGGGGTGTATCCAAAACAGTATGCCCCCTTCCGAGCGCCGGGAAATGTATTCCAAAAATATCACTTACGGAACCGCATCTGAATTTGGATTTGATTACCTGCGGGATAATGGGATGGCAACCAGCCGCGAGGACCAGGTGCAGAAAGATCATTTCTTTTGTATCATTGATGAAGCGGACTCCATCCTGATCGATGAAGCCCGTACCCCGCTGATTATTTCCGGCCCAATGCGGGATGACCGACCCCTGCCATTTAACGAGATGAAATCACTGGTGACCAAACTGGTGGATGCCCAGAACCGGCAATGTAACCGGCTGGCAGAAGATGCCAAGCGTATCTTTAACTCGGATGAAGCCGATGAGGATGCTCTCGATGAGGCAACCGCCAGGCTTTTCCAGGTAAAGCGGGGAATGCCCACTCACCGTCAATTCATGAGGATGATGGAAGACGCCAAAATCCGTAAACGCTTTGAAAAGTTCGATCTGGAAATGAATTCCGATTACAACAAGGAAAGGGCTCATAACCTAAAGGAAGAACTTCACTATGTGATCGACGAAAAAAACCAGCAGGCTGACCTGACTGAGTTAGGGCGGGGGCTCATCAGTCCGAGTGATCCTGAAGGCTTTGTTATTCCCGACCTTGCCACCACTTATGTAGAGATTGATCGGAAGAAAAATCTTTCCGATGAGGAAAAAAGAAAAGAGCGCGAACAGGCCGAGGTGGAATTCCAGGCAAAGAGCGAGCGGATTCACACCATCTCCCAACTCCTGCGTGCCTATGCCCTGTATGAGAAGGACAAGGAGTATGTGGTGCAGGGGGGCAAGGTGATGATTGTGGATGAAAACACTGGGCGTTTAATGCCTGGCCGGAGGTGGAGCAATGGATTGCACCAGGCGGTGGAATCCAAGGAAGGCGTACCAATTGAGAAGGAGACCAAGACCTATGCCACTATTACCATTCAGAACTATTTCCGGATGTATGATAAGCTGGCTGGGATGACCGGTACCGCGGAGACGGAAGCCGGTGAATTTCACGATATTTACCGCCTCGGAGTGATGGTGATCCCCACGCACCGGGAGTGCATCCGTAAAGACCTGAACGATTTGATGTTTAAAGGTAGACGCCAGAAGTATAACCAGGTGCTGGAAGACCTGACGGAAGCTCATAAGCGTGGGCAGCCCGTTTTGGTGGGCACGGCTTCGGTTGAATCTTCTGAAGTTTTCAGCCGGATGCTCAAGCGGGCAAATATTCGGCACACTGTGCTCAATGCAAAATTTCATGAAAAGGAAGCGGAGATTGTAGCCCAGGCCGGGCAGCAGGGAGCGGTGACCATTGCTACCAATATGGCAGGGCGTGGGACCGATATTAAACTCGGCGAAGGGGTGAAGGAATTGGGGGGACTTTTGGTGCTTGGTACCGAGAGGCACGAGTCCCGCCGGATTGACCGGCAGTTACGCGGTCGTTGTGCCCGCCAGGGAGATCCGGGCGCATCGAGGTTTTATGTGTCCCTTGAGGATGACTTGATGCGACTTTTTGCCAACCAGGGAGCCCTGTCCAAAATGTTGGAGAAATCCTTTGGGGAGGATGAAATGCTGGAGCATGGCACCCTCGACTGGTCGATTCAGAACGCCCAGAAAAAAGTGGAGCAGCAAAATTACTCAATCCGTAAACGGTTATTGCAGTACGATGATGTGCTTAACCGCCAGCGCGAAATTGTATATTCGATCCGCAATGATGTATTGCTCGATGATGAACCCGGCAAAATCCTTTTGGAACTTGTGGAAGAGGAAGTCGAGGAGCGTCTGGCCACCATCCCAGAATCTGAATACAAGGCAAACAAACTTGAGGAGATGCCCGAATTTGAATCCCTGATTGCTTCCTGGATCAATGTAACATTCCCGCTCAATTTATCTGCGGAGGAATTCGTGGGCAAAGGCGAGGAGGGGAGCCGTAATTTATTGATCGAAAAGATTCATCAAGCCTACGAAGGAAAGCGCAAACTGGAGAACCCAGAACAGATCCAGGGCCTTGAACGCTATGTGGTGGTCAATGCGGTGGATGTGCACTGGCAGGACCATCTTACCGAGATGGAGGAACTCCGCCGGAGTGTGGGTCTGCGTGGATATGGACAGAAAGATCCGCTTAGCGAGTACAAGAGCGAAGCCTTTCGTGCCTTTGAGGAAATGATGGGCTCGATGCGATCGGAAGTCTGCACTGGTATGTTCCGTGCCGCGACCAACTTGGCGGCCTTTGAAAATATGCTAAGCACCCTGAGTAAGTCGGCTAAATCGATCGGGCCAGACTCAGGCACTGCATCCGGGTTTGACCGTTTTTCGGCTCCTTCTTCTCCCGCCCCTCAAATCGAGGAGGCTCCTTCCCGGGTCGCCGTTCCGGTGGTCCGGGAGGCACCAAAGGTAGGCCGCAATGATTCCTGTCCCTGTGGGAGCGGGAAAAAGTACAAGAAGTGCTGTGGGGTGGGTGCGGTTGCCTAAAGGCTGAAAGCCCGCATAAGCTTTACTCTTCTACAGTAGGGAGTAGTTTTCCCAGTTCAATCCATTGTTCCGCCGTTATTTTTTCCGGTCTGGTTGTCGGGCAGATTTGATTTTTTTCGAGCCAGGAACTCATCCTTTGTTGAACTTCTTTGCTTTCCTTTTTGAGCAGTCCTCCAAGTTGCTTTCTGCGCTGGGTGAAAATCCTGCGTATTAAGGTGCGTGCAGTTTTGTGGAACACATAAGGTTGGGGCTTCCGGTCCATTCTTAAGAGGGCAGAATCAACAGCGGGGGCAGGGTGGAAGCATTGTCCCGGCACGGAGTGATAGCCTGCCTGCCTGAAACTGGTCTGTAAAAAAATGGACAAAGCATTGTATGCTTTGGTTCCTGACTTGGCCAACATTCGCTCGGTTGCCTCTTTTTGGAGCATCATCACCATGCGAATGGGCAAGCTTGGAGAACCAAGAATGCCTTCCATCCAGGCAGAGGAAATAGCATAGGGCAGGTTGGCGACCACCGCATATTCGGATGTGCTGGAGGGCAGATTGCCCGTGGGAAACTTTACCGCATCTGCCCGTAGCAGGTCGAACTGACCCGATTCGATAAAATTTGCCAACCTTTGACGGAGGTGGGCATCAAGCCGCCGGTCAATCTCCACTGCATAAACCTTATGTCCGGCCAACAATAACTTTTCAGTCAGGGTGCCCAGTCCAGGCCCGATTTCGAGAACAGGACAGTTTGGGGACAAATCCGCCATTTTGACAGATTTTTGAACCAAGTTGCCATCCACCAAAAAATTCTGACCCAATTTTTTCTTGGGGCGGTGATCCAGTTGCCTGAGCAACTCACTTGTCTCAGATGGGCTTAAGGGCATGGAAAAGAAGTAGAAAAACTAAAGGATTGTCTACTCGCAGTCCTTCATTTCCTCGATGAATTCGTCCACATCCTCCGCCCTCATCAGGGCCTCACCGCAGAGCACTGCATCTGCACCTGCCTCCCGGGCACGCCAGGCATCGGCTGGCTCCAGGATTCCACTCTCACTTACTTTGATAATTCCAGCTGGAATTTGTGGGAACAAACGTTCGGTCACGGCGAGATCGGTCTTGAACCTTTTCAGGTCACGGTTGTTAACTCCGAGCAAGAGTGGGTTGTGGGGAAGAACTTTTTCCAGTTCTGCTTCTTCGTGAATTTCATACAGGCAGGTAAGCCCAGCCAAATCTGCGGCGTTTCGGAGGATTTTAAGCTCATCATCATTGAGGGCCCGTACAATTAAAAGAATGGCTTTTGCACCGGCTTCCAGGGCTTCCAATACCTGAACCGGGTGAACCATGAAATCCTTCCGCAGGGTAGGGGTGGACCGGTTGTGCTCGCAGATGAAATCGTTCACATCCCAAAGATCCTGCAGGGTGCCGCCAAAGTAGGGTTCATCAGTGAGCACCGATAAACAGTCAGCACCTGCATTGATGTATGCCCGTGCTTGTTCAACGGCAGAAGCCCCGGAGGCAATCTCGCCAGCGGAGGGTGATTTACGCTTGATCTCGGCAATGACAGATAATTCATCAGGACCGGAAAGTGCTTCCAGGAATGACGGACCGCTTTTCATACGCTCTCCAAGGTTGGATAATTCGCTGTCGCGAATGGGGCGAAGGATCGGTTCGATCTCCCGGCGCTTGGCCGCCATGATTTCAGATAGTTTGTCCATGAAATTAAAAGATGAAAAAATTGAGTTTGCCGGGCTATGGGTTTGCCACTCCCCAGCATTCCTTCCATAGTGCGCCTGCGTGAGCGAAATTCAACGACTAAGAGAACTAATGGCCAGATTAAGGGCACCGGATGGATGTCCGTGGGATCAGGAACAAACCCATCAATCCATTGCCCGTTGTCTGGTGGAGGAAGCGGCGGAGGTGCTGGAAGCAATTGATACGGAAAATACTGAGTTGCTCAGGGAGGAATTGGGCGATCTTTTACTTCAGGTAGTTTTTCATGCCCAGATCGAGGAGGAAAAGGGCGGGTTTGATCTGGAGGATGTCGCCCGGGAGATTTCCGAAAAATTAATCCGCAGGCACCCCCATGTATTTGGAGATTCCCATGACAAGGAAAAGGATGCCAATGCAGTGGTTGACCGTTGGGAGCGTATAAAAGCGGAAGAGAAAAAGGCCCGAGGCGAGGATGACCCCAATCAATTATTTAAGGATTTACCCCCGCAATTGCCTGCCACTTTGTATGCTGATAAAATCTACAAACAGGCATGCAAATTAAAGATACAGGGTGAGGGCGAATGGGATGATATTGAGGTCAAGAAAATCGCCTCTGGTTTAGACGAGGAAAAGGCGGGGATGGCTTTATTTCAATGGATAGGGGCTTGTCGCATTAATGGCATTGATCCGGAGTCTGCCCTGCGCAAATTTGCTTCCGTTCAAGTCAAGAAACTGGAAGCCCAAGTTCAGTCTCAGGGTTGAGTGCATTATTGCTCACAAAACATCAGGTACTGGACTTTGTGGAGAAGGGCCGTGTCCGTTCCCTTACCTGTGAATTAAGAAAAAGTAACCGCAGTCGCAGGATTAACCTCCGTCTAAAAAGTCCCCATTTTGCCCTGCTTACTTTCCCCAAACGAATGAGCTGGGAAACGGCGGAAATTTTTTTACATAAGCAAAAAGATTGGTTGCAGCAAAAAAGCCTGGAGCTTCCAGTTTCCATATCGCTGAAACAGTACTTTGAGGAAGGCGGGAAAATCTGCCTGTGCCCAAGTATGGGGGCTCGTAAAGTTTCTGTTTTCACGGACGATCATACCGACCGTCCGTGGGTCAGCCTGGAAAACCAGGAGATTGGGATACAATTGCCCCCCTGTGAGCAGGAGGATGATAAGATCAAGCTGGCCTGCCGAAAACTGGCTCATCAATTTCTTCCCGGTTGGATCGAATGGGCGGAAGAAAAAGCTGGGCTCTATTCCAACAGACTACGGGTGGGAGACCAGCAGACCCGTTGGGGGTCCTGCTCTCCGCGAGGAACCATTTCCTTGAATTGGAGAATTATCCTGCTCCCCGTAGAACTCGGAAATTATGTTATTTTTCATGAGCTTGCCCATCTTGCGGAGATGAATCACTCGGGCAGGTTTTGGGCGAAGCTCGAAGAATTTGTACCAAACGCCAGGGCTGTCGACCGGGAACTATCCAAAGTGGGTAAGCCAGTATTTGCTTTGGGGCGGGTTGATTAAGGACGGGGAACTTATTTTTGCGGGCCAAGTTCCCACGCGGAACGGCCACCCATGGAACGCAGGTAGTTTAATCCCTCGCTTCCTTCCTCACCGACATCGGTGGGAGTAATTTCGTCTGGGCCATAGCGCTGGTTCAGGTTGAGTCCATAGGCAAGCATCTTACGGACCAGTGATTTTTTCCCCGAAAAGGCGGCTCCATGGAGAAGGGAGTATCCATCTTTGGCTTCAATTTTGGGATCAGCGGAATGGTCCAGTAAATAATCGACCACATCTTCCCTCCCCGCGACCGTGGCGACCAAAAGAGGGGTGGCACCGAAAGAGTCCTGCTCGTTTACTGAGCGTCCAGCTTCGAGCAAAGATTTGATCGAATCAAAATCACCTATGCCAGCTGCCAGATGGAGGGGAGAAGAGATTTTAACGCCCAGGTTTTTAAATAATTCCACTATCTGGGGATTTCCGCTGGCTCCCGCTAGGTCCATGAGGTTGGAGCCGTACTTGTCCACGGCGTGTACATCGGCAGAGAGTGCAAGAAGGGTCTCCACCATTTCCAACTGCCCTCTCAATGTGGCGGTCATAATGGGAGTTTCCTGCTCATCCGTTTGGGCATCCACATCAGCCCCATCCTCCAGAAGAAGTTCCACAACTTCCAGGTTTTTTCCCCATGCAGCGCTGTGCAAGGGGGTCGATAAATGATTCCCCCGGGTGTTGGGGTTTCCTCCATTTTGGAGCAAATAATCCACAATGTACGAGTTTCCCCGATAAGCCGCATAATGCAGGGGAGAATGCCCAAAACGATCATTTGCGTTGATGAGGGCACCCATGGCTACAGATTCAATCACATCGTTAAGATTATCGCGGGCGATTGCCAGGAACAGGCGGGCATTGATGATATCGATCCACTCCTGGCCAAGACGGTCGAGCAAACTGTGCCAGCCATGTTGGTCATTCCTCGAAAATTTCAGGTTTCCCAGCAGGACACCCTGTCCGTTCAATCGTAATGAAAAATTGGTGAATTCGTCCAGCCAGCTAATCGTCTTTAACTGATCAAAACTTAGGCCATCGGGTTCGCGCAGAGAGTGAGCAGCAGCGGTGGGGTTGAAGTCCAGGGCAAAATTATGATTGTTTAACAATTTCCGGCGATGAAAGGCGAGGGGTTTAATCGGAATGCCCAGCTTAATTTCCCGGGTATATTCGGGGCTGGAAATCCAGACTGATTGCTGGGTTTCATTCATCCTGAGCTGCTGCCCATAAAGAAGGGTGGAAACCCCCATGCCAGCATTCATGCCTGCAAGTAATTCCCTGAAAGCAAAGGGGTGTGAAATTTTCATCCCCGAGCCCCAGATCGGGCTGGTTTGGGCAATGGATTGACCGGTTGGCAGAACCTTCAGTTCGGTACGGGAATTCCCCCCTGCAAAAACAAAATCCCCACTGGGGAACTTTAACAATTCCCGGGCACTAAGATCAAACCCAGGAAGGTCAGTATCCGCACCCAACTTATTTGCGGATAGAAACCTGAGCACAGCATCCACTCCGTCGCTTAGAAAGTTGTGAAGCTCATTTGCGGGTAAGCTCAAACGGGCAACCAGGGGGGCATCTCCTGGCAGTTGGTCGACCATTTTTAGGGGCTCAACCTTGGACCATGGCCGAGGCTCAGGCTCTGAGTACTTTTGGGCCGAGATTTGAAGGTTTCCAGGGCTTGAGTTTAAAAAGATGCCAAAGGAGTCAAGGAGCAAGGGATCAAACAAGGGGAGGATCGACTCGATAAGGGTGTTACCCTGCATGGTCTGAAACATTCTACTGGTTCCAGTTCCTTCGATATACAGGCTGATGTCACCGGATAGCTGGGCGTGCTTGGCCAAGGATGAGGGCATCACGGTTGGTTCAGCCGCAAGGGCCAGGGAGGAGACAAATGCGCCTAATTCATCTTTTTGCTCGTAGGCAACTGAATCGTTTTGAAAGAGAAGGGTTCCAAGAAGGAAGCAATACTCCCCCTCTCTTCCGATTGCAAATGATTGAGTGGCCCTTTGGTAGGTCTTCGGGTTGTTCTTGGAGGGGCGCAGTCCGAGAAATCTTGCGAGTTCAGAAAGGGATGCATCCGCTTTCTCGGGTGAGCTTATTTTAGCAATCGCACCAAATTGGGGATGAGGCTGCTGTCCCTCAATCAGCCGGACAAAAAACTGCACAGGCTCATTCCACCTTATTCCACTTTGGTTAGAATCGGACAACCATTTGCGCAGGGGGGAGCCATTTTCCTCCAATCGATCAAGCAGCGGGGACCACCGGTCATTTTTTAAGATTCCTGACTTTGAAATCATTTCTTGCCCATTGAGGCTGAGCAGAAGAATGGAATCAGCAGGCACCCGGCTAAGGGTACTTGAAATCGTGCCTGTCCGGGCAGAAGCCGAACCGATGAGTACACAAAGAATGAAAAACCTGAGGGTCAGATAAGGGGTGGAGGAAATCTGCATAAATTACTGTATTCACGCTATGCAGCGTCGGATAATGGTCAAATTATCTTTCCATTCGTCAAAGGAGTTTCTAATGCTTAGGTAATTTAGATTATGTTCACCGGAATTGTAGAAGGAGTTGGCATCGTAAAAAGTTTGGAAGAGCAGGAGGAATCCTGGCTCCTTCAATTGGATCTGCCCTTTTCCAGTGGGGAGGGCTTGGATGCCGGTGCCAGCCTTGCGGTGAATGGCTGTTGCCTGACCCTGCGGGAGGATGGATCAAGTGATGGAGCTTTTGATCTCCTCGATGAGACCCTTAACCGCACTAATCTTGGAGAGCTTAAGCCGGGGGACCGGGTAAATCTCGAAAGGTCCCTTCGCGCAGATGGTCGTCTGGGCGGGCACTTTGTTACCGGACATATTGATGGCCTGGGAATCATCGAGGTGTTTGAGGAACGAGGCAAAAATTTATATTTACAGGTAAAAGTGGACGAGATCAGTGCCAAGTATCTGGTTGATAAGGGCTGTGTGGCGGTGGATGGATGTTCCCTGACGGTGTGCGAGGTGACGGACAACTCCTTTGCGGTATGGTTGATCCCCCACACCTTGGATAAAACCAATTTGAAAGCACGCAAAGCCGGGGATCGTTTGAATATAGAATTCGATCTGCTGGCCAAATATGTCGAGCGGATACAGGCTAAGTCATGAGTGGAGATACTTTGATTGATCCTGCCGATGCCGCCCTGGCAGTGCTCGAAGAATTAAAGAGGCAAAGAACCGAAGGAGTTCGTCATTTGTACATGGAGGAATCCACCCTCGAGGGGTTGGCCAAATTATTTGCCGAACCCAATAATGAGGTTTCCACAAAACAAGCCCCCCTTCCTCATACCACGGATCCGGAAGCGGATCCTGAACCGGGAACGGGCAATTTTACTGATATGCCCAGGGTGGAGGAAAGTTCTCCCCTTAAAACGGATGAAGTTACTCCCCAGGCAAAGCCCAAAGCCAAGGTCATCAATCCTGCCCTTTTAAACCCTCCTGAAATTTCCCTGCCCAATGGAAACAAACAAGAAAAGTGGGAATGGTTAAAAAAGCGTGTCGAGGGTTGCGAAGTTTGTAAGTCTGAGCTTAAAGAAGGCGGGAAGATTGTTTTCGGAGTTGGCAGTCTGGATGCTGATTTGTTTTTTTGTGGTGAAGCTCCCGGGGCCGAGGAGGAAAGTGCGGGAGCACCCTTTGTGGGTCCTGCTGGAGAACTGCTTGACCGGATTATTTCAGCCATGGGATTGTCCCGTGAATCAGTCTACATTGGAAATGTGGTGAATTTCAGACCCCGTCATGAGCGGGCATACGGCAACCGTCCTCCAACCCCCGAAGAAATGGATTTTTGCCTGCCATATCTGCGTGCCCAGTTGGAAATCGTCCAGCCCAGAGTGGTGGTCGCCCTTGGAAAGACTGCCACGGATGGCCTGCTTGGGCCTGACCCGCAACGCCGTCTCGGGCAGATGCGCGGGACCTGGCATGAATACTCCGGCATCCCCATGATGGTGACCTACCATCCGTCCTACCTGTTGCACAACCCGAGTAAGTCGAGCAAAAGAAAGGTTTGGGAGGATATGCTCTTGGTGATGGAAAAACTGGGGCTTCCGATAAGCCAAAAGCAGCGGGAATTTTTCCAGTAGCCAAGTCCTGTCCCATGGCTGATTCAACTGTACTGATCACCCTAGCCGGGCATGCACCATCAGTGGATCTTTTACAATGGCGGGCAGAGGAGGCCAGCTTGTCCATTGCGGTGGATGGGGGTTGGCTGGCTCACCGACATGCCAAGGTCGAGCCCGATGTGGTGCTTGGAGATTTCGACTCTTGTGGGGATGTGTCCGAGATAGAAAAGATTTTCCCCCGCACGGCCATCGAAAAATTGCCCGATCAGGAACATACCGATTTTGAAAAAGCACTGAACTGGATTATGGGAAAGGAGACACCTGCTAAAATAATTATTCTGGGTGGGTTGGGAAAGCGGATGGATCATTCGCTTTCCAATCTGATGATTGCAGGTCGGGTAAATCCCTCGGTGGAAATTGTTTTTGATGACGAGCATGAACATGTGAGGCGAATTACCCCACAAACACCACTTTCCCTCAAAGGGAGAAAGGGCACATCGCTTAGCCTGCTCCCCATGGGGGCTTGCGAACAGGTTGAAAGCATTGGCCTGAACTGGGAATTAGAAAAAGCCGAATTTTCCTGGGATCGTATGGTTAGCCAGAGTAACCAGTGTGCTTCGGATGATGTCCGGATTACATGTAAATCAGGAGTGCTGTACTCTTTCGTTTGCAAAGAAGCATAAAAAAAGCCCTGCCGGGTATACCGACAGGGCTTTGGGTGAAAAAATGAAACTGTATCAGGACTTAAACTGGGGAAGGTGGCCCCTATCCATTGCTTCCTTGAAATATTTCTCCGGGTCTTTTTTCCATTTACGTTCCGCACTGGAAGACCAGAAGTATACCGTCTTTCCATTGTATTCGAGGGACTTGGATTCTGGGTTTACGATCCGGTCTGGGTAGATGGGGCAGAATCGTTGATCGAGCAGTGTGACCTTGTCCACCCCGAGTTCCTTCTTTTCTGCTTCGGAAAATTTTTCGGCAAGGGCAGGAACTGCCTTGATGTAATATGCGGTTGCTTTGTCGAACGCCTTGACGCAAGAACCGCAGCAAAATTCAATCTTCTTGCCCAAGACCTCGGAATATTCTTCCGGATCAATGTCATCTTCCAACATCAGGGCACATTTTTCGGCTCCGAAAACAGAAGTTTGCATGAGTAAAGCGATAAAGAGAGTAGAGAGTGCAATTTTCATATATTATTCAATCTGATCGAACTTTTTGGGAAATTCAAGCTTTCAAAAAGATCAAATGTAAAAAATTTGAGAGAAGACGCGGAAAAATTCCTTGGTTGACCCAACCGCCACCTCACTTTGCACTCCATGTTATGAAAGATCCCCAAAGCCTCGAATCCTACCGGAAACAGTTACAGGAGTTATTGGACGAGATTGAGGGCTATCTTGCCAAAACAGAACAATCTGCAGAAGCAGTCTCACCGGATAAAAGCCTGGGCCGGTTGTCGAGAATGGAAGCGATGCAGGACCAGCAGCTCATTTTGGAGGCCCGGCGTCGAAAAAAAATGCAAAAGGTTGCAGTCCTTTCCGCCTTACAGAGAATTGAACATGGCCAGTTTGGAACCTG